>Ga0315543_1000856_pt1 | contig 35055 bp, 41 predicted proteins | sample SalMarSW160210MG_2_FD_203098 | JGI IMG/M metagenome (GOLD analysis project Ga0315543, IMG submission 203098) | Salt marsh sediment microbial communities from the Plum Island Ecosystem LTER, Massachusetts, United States - Salt Marsh Sediment SW1601-210 ...
TAAGATAAAAACTTTTCAAATGTTCGAGGTGTACATTCGGCCAACCTAAATCTTTCAGCTCGGTGTAAATACTCTTTAAATCCCAGGCACTTTTCTTTTGCTAAAGTGCCTTTCTTGGTTTTCTTGGGCATAAATTTAGCGAAAATTATAATTATCACACCACTTATCGCTATGCCCATACCTAAAGTCCCAGAAGAAGTTATTCGGGGACCGAATGCCAATAACAAGCTACCAAGAACTATAATTCCTGTACCTAGAAGTATGAATCGCCGTTTAACTTTCTGCGGGTTTTGAGTAAAAAATTCTAAGTCTGTTACTTTTTTGAAAAGCACTTTTTTAATTTCAGCTATTTTTTTATAAAATTTATTCGTTAAATCTTTAGTACTTATTTCATCCCTACCCTCAAACACATCGTCAGCAATTTTCTTTTCATGCTCAGCTAAATCATCAAATGATTTTAGCTTTTGGAAAGTATAAGTTTTCTCTTTGCCCAAAAATTTCTTTTTCTCTTTTTCAATAATTTTAATGTAACCCCGAACTGCCAAATCAATCAAACAAGAGGTTATATCTTTGATATCAACTTTTTCATCAATTAAAGTGCCAACCAAAGAGGGACTAAGACCTTTGGGTGGTTCATATTCAGGAACAATTGTCTCCCTACCTTTTACATCCCTACCCTTTTTGTACCATAATTTAAGCATAAGAATAAATATAAAGATAGGCAAAAATATACCTAAATAAATAGTCATTCTCCTCAAATACCATGAAAAAGGTATCTTAATTATTCCCTTTGGCCAACCTACAACAATAGTGAAATGATTTTGAGAAGGAATATTTTGTCCCCAAAAAGCTAGAGTTTTGTTATCAATAATCTCAAAACTTGAAGCTTCTAATTTACTTCCTTCCGATCCAACAAATAATCTCTGCCCCAGACTATTCTCATCAACAGCTTGAGGTAAGTGAACTTGAACATTAACATTCTTTATCTCAACAGTCCTATCTTCAGGAATAGCATTCCAGTATAACTCATCATGATCTTTAAAATACTTTAGAGCTCCATGTACTTTATAGCTAATCACCCATGTCATTCCAGTATTCTGATAAACTTCGTCCTCTTTATTAAAAAACCATTTGATCACTCTCCGTTTATTCTCGGTATAAATCTCATATTCATCTGGGTTAAGTTTTCTCCCATTTTTATCTAAGCAGTGCAAATCAGAAATTTTATCTAGATCTTTAAGCGCAATACCCCTATAGGCATAATGAAAATCACCACTAAAATTAAATGTCTGAGTTTCTTTAACATCAAAAGTAGAATCAGAATTGATAGTAATATCTACGTTAAAATTTTCATAATAATAAGATTTAGCTAAAGATATTTTTGGTAAAATAAAAAGGCCTAAAAAGGCTAATACTAAAATACCAAAAAATAGGCTAGATCTTTTCATAGATTTTTATTGAAATCTAAGGACTGAGATTGGTACGAATATATCTGAATAAAAGCAAACAATGGCTTTATAGTTCTATGGTTCTATGGCTATTTAACTATTAAACTATTCAGCTATTTAGTCATTCAGCAATATAACAATAGAACAATATAGCAGTATAGCAATTTAGTTATTCTTCCTCCTTTTTATTTTCGACAGGCTTCTCTTCCGATGCTTCTTCCGGCTCTTCGCTTCTAGCTATAATAAACCAAATCACTCCACCGATAACTAGGCCCAATCCTAATGAACCTTTGATTATAACCCATAGCTCATCATACCACCAAAGAACAATCCCTAAAATACCAAAGAAAACCAAAACAAGGCTTGCTAGAATGCTTAAACTTTTTTTGATTTGTCTCATTAGTTTTTCTCCCTTTATATTAATCTTTTAATCGCAAATCTATTTTAGGATAAATAAAAAAATTTTGCAAATAAAACTTGATAAAAATGGTAAATTATTGGTATTATAGTAGTATATAAATGTCAAAGCTCAAATGTCAAATGTTGAAACTGCTTGTCATTGCGAGAAGCGAAGCGACGAAGCAATCCCGTGAGGTTTTAGACATCCTTAAATTAAATGGCATTGCATTCTGGACGAGATTGCCACGCCTCGACTCACGATCGAGGCTCGCAATGACACCAGGGGTGTCAGTTCTACCATTTGAGATTTGCGATTTGAATTTACTTTAATAAAATCTATGAATAAAAAATCTATCTATATCGTCTGTTTTGTTCTCAATTTATTATTAGTATTTTTACCTATTTGCTCAATCTACTCGGAAACCGCTGATGAAGAGGAAAAAACTAACAAAACCGAACTAGAAACCAAGACAGATCAGATCAATCTTCAGGACAGGTTGAAAAAAGCCCAGGATTTAAAAAAAGCAATCTCGATTTTGGAAGAAAAAATTGAAGAAACTAAAAAAAGTATTCTCGAAACTCACGAAAAAATTATTGAAACTCAGAGTTCAATTGAAGATAAAACTGAAGAGATCTTTTATGCCCAGCAACAAATTGATCAAAAAATGATAATCCTAGCTGAATACCTGAGAAGCCTCTATATTTTAGATCAAGACACACATCTTGAAATTGTTCTAAAAAATAATCATTTTTCCCAATACTGGAATAATCTAGAATACACTCAAAATCTTGGTGAAAAAACCAAAGAGGTCCTAAATAATATTCAGCAATTAAAAATACATCTAATGTATGAAAAGGGAAAGTTAGAAGAAGCGAAAGATGAATTAAAGGCTTTGGAATCTAGTTATAAATTGCAAAAAGAGTCTCTTGAAACAGAACGAAAAACTAAAGAAGAAGCTTTAAAAAGTACAATTTTGGATATAGAGAAACTTATAATCGAGTTAAATAAAATGGGAGAAGTAACTTTAGAGAAAAATCTTCCCTATTTTAAAAAATTAGTAAATTTAGCTAAACTAGCTGGTGAAAAAACAGGGGTTAGGCCCGCTTTGATTTTAGCAGTTATAAAACAAGAATCTAATTTAGGATCTAATGTGGGGACTGGTTTTTTTCCAGATGATATGCGCCCAGGTCATCGAGATGCTTTTGTAGAAATTTGTCAAAACTTAGGTCTTGATCCAGAGCAAACACCTGTTTCTAAAAAACCCCAAAGCTATCCTGGTTGGGGCGGGGCTATGGGTCCAGCTCAAATTATGCCTAATTATTGGGAATTTATAGAGGCGCGGGTAATTGAATTAACCAGGCATAATCCCCCATCTCCTTGGGATTTAGAAGACGCTTTTACGGGTTGCGCGATTATTTTAGCTAGAAATGGAGCTAACTTTAAAACTCATGAGAAAGAGTTTAGAGCTACCGGAATTTATTTTGCTGGCGGAGCATGGCAAGAATTTAAATGGTATCCAGAGCAAGTAATGCTTAAAGCACAGATTTACGAGGATTTACTCGATATATAATAAAAAACTTGCCTTAAGTTTTCAGATTCCTAAGAAATAGCTTTAATTAGCTATTTTTAGTATTTAAAAGAACTTATCTAGAAATACTTGACACAGAATATAAAAGGATATAATATAGTTATGGACATATGCCCATAACCTTCGCACCAGAAAAGTAGGAAACTCTGAATTAAAAATTAGAAACTTTTAACTTTGAATTTTTAACTTTGAATTTATTTCATGTCTAGACCCCGAAAATGTAGATTCATAGAGCTCGAACCCGATGCCTCATATTTTAAACCAAGAGGCATTCCCCTTATTGAGTTAGAAGAAGTCTGTCTAAGTATGGACGAGTTTGAAGCAGCAAGACTTAAAGATTTAAAAGGTTTAACTCAAGAAAAAGCTTCAAGGCAAATGAAAGTTTCCCGAACAACCTTTCAAAGGATACTAACCGAAAGTCGAAAGAAAATTGCTGACGCTTTAACTTTTGGGAAGGCATTAAAAATAGAAGGGGGAAACTATGAGATGCTCAAACGCATCCCAGAAAATCGAGGTCATGCGCGAAGAAGCAGGAATCGAAGGATAAATCAGAATATTGAATTAACAAAAGTTAAAACTTAAAGTGTAAAGCGCAAAATTGACAGTGGAATCTATAGACTTCTCGACTCGCTAACGCTCGCTCGAAGAATAATTGACACTCTGTGTCATCCTGAGGAAGGAGTGTGAGCGACTGACGAAGGATCTCTGAATTTATTTCAGAATCTTTCCCAGACAAGCTGGGAGATTCTTCGCTACGCTCAGAATGACAAAGTAGTAATTAGCAATCAGCAATTTCCAATATCCAATTTCTCAATTTCCATTTTAACAATAGAACAATGGAGCAATACAATTAACAATTAGCAATTAACAATTATTAATTATCAAACGAAAGGGGGTGAACAATTTATGCCATTTGGTGACGGAACCGGTCCTTCAGGTCTTGGTCCTAGAACTGGCAGAGCAGCTGGTTATTGTGCAGGATATAATGTACCAGGATATATGAATCCTCAGTCCAGATCTGGAGGCTTTGGAGGAAGAGGAAGAGGCCGAGGCTTTTGGGCTAGATCTACAGGCCTTCCAGGTTGGTACAGAGCTCAAATAGGTCTTCCCGCTTTTGGCTGGGGATGGCCAGCAGCGCCAATTCAACCAGTATCACAGGCTCAACCCATACAACCTCAACCTGTACAACCTCAACCCACGCAACCTCAAATAACAAAAGAGCAAGAGCTACAACTGTTAAGTCAGGATAAGCAAGCCATTGAACAAGAACAGGAAGTATTAAAGAAAGGAATGGAAGAGATTAAAAACAGAATTAAGGCCTTAGAAGGAAGAAAAAAATAAATCAAAAGTACTGAATAATGAAAGTCAAAACTTAAAGGTCAAAGCGAAAAGCTACAGCTTAAAGGTTTAAATTACTCAGAATTTAGAATATAGAATCTTGAATCTAGATATTCTCAATTCCAGATTCCAAATTCTAGATTCATTTAATTATTTTTTAGATTTACCATTTGGTTTTGCCATTTGAGTTTTGCGATTTTAGCTTATAATTATTTATTAATTATAAAAAGAAAGGGGGTGAATAATTTATGCCATTTGGTGACGGAACCGGTCCAACTGGTCAAGGTCCAGGAACAGGGAGAAGGGGAGGTGGTTCTGGTCAAGGTCAGGGACGAGGAGGTTCAAGTGTTTGCACATGCCCTAAGTGCGACTATTCCACTCCTCACACAAGAAGTGTCCCCTGCTCTCAAATGACCTGCCCTAAATGTGGATCGCCCTTGAGAGGCAAATTTTGCCTTTGAACAGTACAATTAAAATGATTAGTGAATTGAAATAATAGTCTTAAATATGCTAGAATAAAAATAAGTTTATATCCCATTTTAAACATGGAATAAAAAGGTTATTAAATTTTATGTCACAAAACCAAAAAGTTCCTAATGGATTAAAAATTTGCATAACTTCCATGGGACCCAATTTAGATTCTCCCGTTGATCCCCGCTTTGGCAGATGCCAATATTTTCTTATCGTTGGTAAAAATGACAAACTGGAGGAAGCAGTGCCCAATACAGGAATTCAGGCTATGAGAGGAGCAGGCATCCAAGCAGCTCAGACAGCAGCTGGGAAAGGAGTAAATATACTTATCACAGGTAATATTGGCCCTAATGCCTTTGTTGCGCTTCAGGCTTCAGGGATTAGAATATTCCCTGGCGCTTTCGGGGTTACTGCAGGGCAAGCTCTACAAATGTACAAAAATGGTCAACTGCAGGAAGTTCAAGCTCCAACTGCTCCTGGTCATTTTGGACCTAGTCCTCGAGGAGGTTTTGGAATGGGTCGAGGCCAGGGTGGTCGTGGAGGTCGAGGCGGTCCTCGGTAATAGATAAATAAAGAATGGCAGACATTTTTAAACAAGGTGAAAAAACTACACTGATAGCAGCTTCCGTTACTGTCCTTTTTGCTGTAGCTAAAGGGGTCGTGGGAGTTATCTCAGGCAGCGTAGTTTTAATGGGTGATGCTGTGCATAGCTTTGCTGACTCTTTTTCAAGTTTTGCTGCCTGGTTTGGGTTGAGAATTGCCAAAAAAGAACCTACTCAAAAATTCCCTTATGGTTTTTACAAAGCAGAGAGTATAACTGCTTTTTTAATTTCTCTTTTAATTTTATTTGCAGGATACAGCATTTTAAAAGAAAGTGTAAATAAGTTTTCTTTAGAACATCAACTCTCTATTCCATTGATTGCAGTGAGTGTGGCCATTCTAGATGCTGTGGTGATGTTTCTAATTGGATCTTATGAAATGAAAGTAGGTAAAAAAATCAATTCTCAAAGCTTAGTCGCAGATGGCAAAGAATCAAAAATGCACATTCTTTCCTCTTCAGTGGTGGTGGTGGGATTACTTTCTGTTTTTCTACAGGTTCCATATTTAGAGGGAACCACTGGAATCTTAATTTCTTTATTTATTTTTCAAGCAGGAATTAAATCAGCCAGAGACTCAATTTTCTCTTTAATGGATGTTTCCCCAGACCCTGCCGTGGAGAAAAAAATAAGGGGCATATTAAATCAAATTTCCGGGCTGCGAGAATTTAAGAATTTGAAATTAAGAAAATCGGGGCCCTTTATTTTCGGAGAAGTTGAAGCAAAAATAGGAAAGACTTTAAGCGTGAAAAGAGCCGATGAAATTTCAGGAAACATTGAGAAAGAAATTAAAAGGAAAGTAAAAACAGTAGATTCTTTTGTGGTCTCTTTTAAACCTTTTGAGACAAAGAAACAAAGGATTTGTATTCCAATCGAATATGATAAAGACCTAGAGTCTAAAATCTCATCACATTTCGGAAGAGCTCCTTTGTTTATGTTTGTCGAGGTAGAAGAAGGAAAAGTGAAAAGTCTTTATACTAAAGAAAACCCTTATCAAAAAGAGCAAGTAAGAGCTGGGCTTAAAGCATGCGACTTCGTTATTAAGCAAAAAATTGATTCTATAATTACCAAAGAGATGGGACCTATTTCCCTTCATACTCTAAGAGATGATATTGTAGATGTTTATAAGGGAATTGACGGAACAGTTAAAAAAGCTGTTCAAAATTATTCTCAAGCAAAATTAGGTTTTCTTGAAGAACCAACCAGAATAAAAACTTAGATGGAGGATTATTTAAAATAAACTACGGAAAAAAGAACTATGATCATTGCTTTTCCAACCGAAGGAGATAAATTAAATGATAAAATTGCCTTACATTTTGGTGGAGCAAAAAATTTTTTGATTTATGATATCAATAGTGAAAAAACAAAAGTTCTTCCAAACCCAGAAGCTTTAGAAGGGAAAGAACTACCTCCAGATTTTTTAAATAGAATGGGGATTGATGTAGTAATAGCTTTTGGTTTGGGATCTAAAGCTTTCAATTTGTTTAAGAAACTAGGAATCAAAACTTATAAAGCTCTTGAAAAAAGTATCGATGAAAATATTAAAGATTTTCAAAATGGAGAATTAAGAAAACTAAATAAAAGTGATGTTTTTTAAGGCAATCACAAGAAATGAGAAAAGCAACATTAACAATATTCGGTATGATTATACTCTTATTATCTGGATGCATTCTTGGTCAAGATCTTAAAAATTATTTTGAGACAAATATGACGAAAGAAACAGAAAACCATTCTAGCAAATTTTCTGAGGTTAACATAATTACCCTCTTCGATAATTATGAATATAATCCAGCCCTTAAAACAGGCTGGGGTTTTTCTTGTTTGATTAAAATAAACACAGATTTACACAAATTAGAAAACAAACCAACACAAATTCTATTTGATACTGGCGCTGATTCAGAAACCCTGCTTTTTAATATGGAAAAACTAGACATAAATCCTATGAACATAAATACAGTAATTCTTTCTCATATTCATCAGGACCACGTTGGAGGGCTAGATGGGTTTTTAGAAAGAAATGGAAATGTTAAAGTATATATTCCCTCTTCTTTCCCTAATTCAATGAGAGAAAAAATTAAATCTTATGGTGGGGAGTACATTAATATTTCGAACTCAACAAAAATTTTGGAAGAGGTTTATTCTACTGGGGAACTTGGTATTTGGATTAAAGAACAATCTTTAATTATCAGTACCAATAAAGGATTAGTAGTTATTACCGGCTGTGCTCATCCAGGAATTGTAAATATTATTAAAAGAGCTAAAGAAATATTCCCTAAAGAACAAGTTTATTTAGTTATGGGGGGTTTTCATTTGTCAGGGACTTCAGACTTTGAGCTAAAAAGCATCATTAAGGATTTCAAAAAATTAGAAGTTCAAAAAGCAGCTCCCTGCCATTGCTCAGGAGATGAAACAAGGCAACTTTTTAAAGAAGAATATCAAGATAACTTTATAGAGAATGGGGTTGGCAAGATTATTAATATAAAATAAGAGAGAAATAAAAAATATGAGGAAAAACTTATTAAAACTTACTTTTTTGATTTTAGTGATAGTTTTACTCTTCTCGTTAAGTCAAAAAGCCCTAGCCAAAGATAATTTTGTCTGTGCTACCTACTTTACTGGGGTTGGCTGCCCCCACTGCGCTAATGCTGACCCACTAATACTTAGGCAATTACAAAAAGAATATCCTAACTTAATAATAATAGAATATGAGATCTATCAGCAAAGAGAAAATGCTCCTCTACTAGACAAATACAATTCTGAATATCACTCAGGCCTGGGAATTCCTCTAATAATATTTGGAAAAGGAAAGTATGCCGCTGGGGATGTCCCGATCTTACAAAAGACTGAAAAAACAATTAAAGAATTAGGCCAGAATTCTTGTCCTCTACCAGAAATCTCAACTGATTTTGAAAATTTAGATTTACTTTCATTATCTGGAAAACCGAAAATATGGAAGAATGACAGAATCTTGATTAGAACTGAAGAAAAATGGATTTTTCAATGGAACGGTGAATCATCAACTAAAAAAGGAGAAATAAGACCTGATGAAAATACTTTAAAAGAATTATTGACAAGTAAAGATATTCCTACTTCCTTAGAAAAAATAGATTATAATCTTATTGAACCACAGCTAATACCACTCTCAGGAAGTTATGTCATTTTTGATAATGCGATTGAACTACACATAGAGAAAGGGGGGCTAATACCTATTGAAGAAAAACAAAAATTAACTTTACCTAAAATTTTGTCTCTATCAGCAGTAGATGCCGTGAACCCTTGTGCTCTGGCAGTTTTGGTTTTGATGCTCACAGTTATTCTTGCTTACAATCCTGAGAATAAACGAAAAGTCTTGTTAGCTGGTTTAGTATTTACTGCTTCAATATTTATAATGTATTTTTTGTATGGCCTTCTTATTGTTAGATTCTTCCAGATAATTCAAGCATTAACTTTAACCAGACTTTGGTTATATAAAATCTTAGGAGGAGTGGCTATAATTTTAGGATTTTTCAATATCATGGACTTTATAAAATACAAGCCCGGTAGAATAGGAACAGAAATGCCTTTGTTTTTGCGACCCAAAGTTAAAAAGATAATTTCTCAGGTCACCTCACCCAAAGGAGCATTTGGAGTAGGAATGTTTGTTACCTTGTTTCTCTTGCCCTGTACTATTGGCCCTTATATTATCTGCGGCGGAATTTTATGTTCTTTTGGATTATTAGAGGTTTTTCCATGGTTATTGCTCTATAACTTAATATTTATTCTTCCAATGTTAATTATAGTAGGACTAATCTATTGGGGACTCAAGAGAGTAGAAGATGTTTCTGGATGGAAAGATAAAAATATAAGATATTTGCATTTAATAGCAGGAATCATTATGGCTGGCTTAGGAATAGCTATGGTTTTAGGTTTAGTATAAATTCAAATAAGTAAAAAAATTGTAAATGGTATAATGTCTATCCAATAAAAAGATTTTACGAGCAAGGAAAGTTGGATAGAGAATGGGTTGAAAAATTACTGCCAAGGAAACCATAAAAATTGCATAAGGTACAAGTTAGAAGAAAAGGGAATACTCCATTTAGATAACTTACTCCCTAATGGGAGAATTAATAAAAGTCTAGGATAAAAAGAATGAAAACATATTTAGATTGCATACCTTGTTTCCTAAACCAAGCTCTTAGAGCAGCTAGAATAAGTGGCGCGAATGATAAGCTTCAGAAAAAAGTACTAGACAAACTTATCCAAATGATGACTAGTATATCATTGGATAAAGATCCACCAGAAATAGGAAGAATTGTCTATAAAACTACCAGCGAAGTTACTGGGGTTAAGGATCCATTTAAAGATATAAAAAAGAAATGTAATAAAAAAGCTTTAGCAGTCTATCCTAAATTAAAAGAAAAAGTGGCTTATTCTAAAGACAAACTGCTTACAGCTTTAGAATTAGCTGCCTTAGGAAATGCGATCGACTTGGGTAAATATGCTCTTTCTGATTCCGAAGAAGAGACGAGCAACATATTAAAAATTTCTGACATTTTGAATATTCAGAATCAAAGCATATTCGATTACGAGAAATTTAAAAAGGCTTTAGATAGCACAGATCAAATTCTCTATTTAGCTGACAATGCTGGAGAAACAGTATTCGACCGCATATTGATTGAAGAATTAGATAAAGAAGTGATCTTTGCAGTAAGAGATAAACCTATTATTAATGATGCTTTATTAGAAGATGCTAAATTTTGCGGAATAGATAAAATAGCTAGGGTCATTTCTAGTGGCTCAGATGCACCAGGGACAATCTTGAATTTGTGTTCAAAAGACTTTCTAGATATTTTTAAAAAAGCAGATTTAATCATCAGTAAAGGACAGGGTAATTTTGAATCTTTAGAGAACGAGAATGCGCCCATTTTCTTCCTATTCAAAGTGAAATGTCCTGTTGTCGCAAACTACATAGGAAGTAAAGTTGGCGAGATTGTCTTAAAGTCTAATTTAAAATGAAGAGAATATACTTTCTATTTACTGAAATATCAATAAAATGCAAAATGCAAAATTAAAAAAAATTGCCATCACTGGCGGTAAAGGAGGTACGGGTAAATCAACTGTAGCAGTTTTATTAGCTAACAAATTTGCAAAGCAAAATAAAACTGTTATTCTTTGTGACTGTGATGTAGAATGTCCAAATGATCATCTATTGGTAGGAGAAAAATTAAAAAATCCTGTCCAAAAAATTTATGCTGAGTTTCCTAAATTAAACAAAAAGAAGTGTAATAAGTGCGGCTTATGTGCTAAAACTTGCCGTAGTAACGCCATTTTTCAGCCTCCAGGGAAATACCCCATATTTATTAAAGATTTATGCTCTGCTTGCGGTGCTTGCTGGCTTATCTGTCCTCAGAAAGCTATAACTCCCCAAAAGGAAGAAACAGGAAAAATCTATTTGAATAAAATCTCAAATCTTAAATCTCAAAAACCAAATCTTTGGCTGATTACAGGGGTTGCTAAGCCTGGTTTAGAAGAAACAGGACCAGTAGTGGCACAAGTCAAAAAATTCGCTTTAAACTTGGCCAAAAAAATCAATGCTGATATGATCTTGTTTGATACAGCAGCTGGCACCCATTGTCCAGTCATTGCCGCTCTTTTGGATGTTGATTTTGCTTATACAGTTACTGAACCAACACCTATGGGCGCTTATGACTTAAGGCTAATTCTAGATCTACTACAAAAACTTAAAGTGCCAAGTAAAGTAATTTTAAATCAATCTGACTTAGGGGATAAAAAAAGAATCGAGGAAATTCTTAAAGAATTCGAAATCAAAAAAATAGCCAAGTCTATCCTCTACTCCAAAAAATTAGTCGAAGCCTATTCAAAAGGTCGGTTATTAAAATTAAATCCAAAAATCTAACAAAAATTTATGAAGGTATTAAGATTTGGAGCTAGTTGGTGCCCAGATTGTAAAATAATAGAGCCTCTTTGGAAAAAAATTGAAAAAGAATATTCTTGGTTGGAAACCGAGTACATTGGGATTGATAAACACCCCGAAGCAATAAATAAATACAAGATTTTAAGCGTCCCGACCTTTTTATTTCTAGACAAAGAAGAAAATGAAATTCTAAGACTTAGCGGGAAAATAGCCAAGGACGTTTTAATGAAAACTGTTTTAGAAAACAGGGATAAATAAAATCCATAATATCAGTTTAAAATAAACTTCCAAATGGAAAATAAAAAAATTAAACTAGTCATTGCTTCAGGCAAAGGTGGTGTGGGCAAATCAATGCTAACCTCAAGTTTGGCTATACTTTTCAAACAAAATAGTTACAAAGTTATAGCTGTTGATTGTGATGTAGATGCTCCTAACTTAGCAATTTGGTTAGACGAAATTAAAGGTTGGGATAAAATCCAAAAAATTAGTACCTCAGAAAAACCTCAAATTAACTATGACAAATGCAATGGCTGTGGTCTTTGTGCAAAAAATTGCAGATTTAATGCAATTGAGATGGTTAATGGTAAACCCAAAGTGAACCCCTTTCTTTGCGAAGGATGTGGAGCTTGCGAAGCTTTGTGCCCCAAAAAGGCAATTAAATTAAAACCGGTTAAAAATGGCGAGGCTAGAATTAAGAGAACTAAATATGGCTTTATGCTTGTTTCTGGTCAACTCTTCCCGGGAGAGACTGGTTCAGGCAAAGTAGTCAGTGAGATTAAAGAAAAAGCACAAAAATTCAACTATAATTTGATGATCATAGACTCTGCTCCTGGTACAGGGTGTCCAGTTATTGCCTCTCTTCAAGATGCAAATCTGGTTATCCTAATTACTGAACCTACACCATCAGGATTCTCTGATTTAAAAAGAGTTTTACAAGTGGTTGAACATTTTAAGATACCTTGGATGGTGGTTGTGAATAAATGGGATATTAATAAAAAGTTAAGTAAAAAAATTGAAAACTGGGCTGGCAAAAAATTGCTTGGTAAAATATCTTACGATAAAAAAATCTTCAAGGCGATTGCTAATTTCAAGCCCATTATGGAAACTAACTTGAAAGCTAAAAAGGAGATTAAAAAAATATTTGGTAAATTGAAACATAAAATAGAATAAAATCGTTGCTTTAGCTGGAATATTTACTTACAATCACAATTCAGAATTCAAAAAGAAAAGGATGCCTAGAACTCCCAAAAATATTGGGGTATATAGACATCCTTTTTAGATAGAAGACGAGTAATTTTCCCTCCTATGTTTGAAAATTTTTCTTTTGTACTTTGATATCTTTAAAATCTGAATTCTGTAACCCATATTAGCAACCCAGTATATTATACATCTTAACCAATCGCTCAATGGAGGCCGTCTTCGCCACATAGATCCAAAAGAATAAAACTTACTCCGAACCCAATTTGTTCCTTGTTCTAATTCTTCTGGTGACATTTTCTTCGGCTTGAAAACCGCATTACCAAAAGTGTATTTTGACCAATCTCTCTCTATTATCCTTCCTTCCTTCTCTAGCTTTTCCATAAGTCTAGTGCCTGGCAAAGGAGTAAGTACAGCGGCCTGAATTACATCTAATTTAACTCGCTCTACAAAATCTAACGTGCGTTCGAAAATATCTTTACCTTGTGAATCCAAACCAAAGACAAAAGCTCCAACCACCGTAATTCTATGTTTATGAAGTCGTTTCATCTCTTCTGTATATCTTTCAGGCTTGTTAACTCGTTTCCCTATCTCCTTAAGACTGGATGGATCAATACTCTCTATCCCAATAAACAAAGCCCTGCATCCACTCTTATATGCCAGCTCTAACAACTCTTCATTCTCTGGCTTAGCTATATCTATACTAGCTTGAGCTCCCCATGATATCCTCAACGGTATCAGGGCTTCGAATAACCTTCTGGCATATCGCGTATTGCCAGAAATATTATCATCCAGAAATAGTATAGTCCTATCACTAACAACCTTTTTCCAAAGTATCCTGTCAATTCTCCACCAATCAACTCTCCTATTCTTGCTCTCTTCTAACATATTTTTAATCTCAGCTATCACATCCTCTATAGGTCTAAAACGATATCTCTTCCCAAAGAATTTGCTAACTGAGCAAAAAGAGCAATCAAACGGACATCCACGAGTAGTAAGTGTTGTATTACGAAACCACCACTCATATTTATCCACAATATCCCCGCGAGGTGTCGGCAAATTAGATAAATCTATCCATTCTCTATTCCTGTAGAATTTCTTAAGTTCTCCTTTTTCAAAATCCTCCAAGAGTTTTGGCCAAAGCTTTTCTGCTTCACCAATTACTACACTATCTGCATGTGCTATTGCCTCTTCTGGTAAAGCTGTAGGATGTATTCCGCCTAGAACAACTGGTATACCTCTTTTTCTGAATTCATCAGCTATCCAATATGCGCGAGGAGCTTGAGCTGTCATAGATGATATTCCCGCTAGAGCTATTCCCTTTGTGTGTTTAGAACTAAAATCAAACCTTTCCATATTTTCATCAACAATCACGCACTCATATTTAGATCTAGGAGTCAAATCAGCCAATATCTCTAAATTTCTAGGTCTAACTCTCATTATTCCTGAAATAAGACCAGGTTCAGTAGATGTTGGTGAAATAAAGAGAATCCTATTTTCCTTACTCATCTTGTCCTCCTTATATATTTTCTATTGTACAAAGGTGCGATTATAATGGTCTAGAACTAATAAAATGCAAAAAGGTAAAGTAAAAAATATCTAATTTCTAATTAACCTAATCAATATAAATCCAAATGTCAAAATCTAAATGTCAAACCAAATCCAAATGACTAAATGTCAAAAGATTCGTTTTGGATTTTGGACTTTGAGCTTGATTTGTCATTTGAAATTTGGATTTTGGATTTAAAATAATCGGGTTTGATTAGATATTTTAAGTATTAGAGTAATTAGATATTCGATCACTGGTTACTTCCTGTAACGTCTTCTACTCCAAACTCAATCACCTCTCCCCTTTTTACCTCTCCTTTTAAAATCTTATCAGTCACGAAGTTCGCTACTTTCTCCCGGATAACTCTTTGTAAAGGTCGAGCTCCATAAGAAGGTGAATAGCCAAGTTTGGCTAGTTTTTCAAGAGCTTCTTCTTCTACTTGCAATTTTACTCCTCGCGATTCCTCTAAACGTGAAGCTAACTTTTTTAATTGGAGATGAGCAATGGCTTTAATATTTTCATGAGAAAGTGGTTTAAAGAAAACTTTGGCGTCAAAACGATTTAAAAGCTCGGGAGCAAAATATTTAGTTAATCTTCTGCTCATCTCTGAACGAATATTATCTATAGTTTTGCCTTGATCAATATTTTCCAAAATAAATTTAGATTCAGCATTTGATGTGCCAATAATAATCGTATTAGTAAAATCTACAGTTCTACCTAAAGAATCAGTTAATCTTCCGTCATCAAAAACCTGTAAAAATAAATTCAAAATATCTGAATGCGCTTTTTCAAATTCATCTAAGAGAATAAGGGAAAACGGTTTAATTTTTATAGCTTCGGTTAGTCTTCCTGGTTTTCTCCCATCAGGTGAACCAATTAGGTTATAAGTTGCCTCTTTGGTCTGAAACTCTGACATATCAAGCCTGACCATTGATTTTTCACTACCAAAATAAATTTCAGCCAGAGCCTTAGCAGTTTCGGTCTTCCCCACGCCGGTTGGTCCCATAAACAAAAACACACCAATCGGTCTCTCTGGTCTTTTTACCCCTACTCTTAGGCGACGAATAGCTTCGCATACGTGTCTTACAGCTTCTTCTTGATCAATAATCCGGTTATGCATCCCGATCTCTAGATTTAAAAGTTTCTCTGCTTCGACACCAGTCGCCTCAGTTAAAGGAATACCCGTTTTCTGAGTAATTATTTCCTCTATATCTTCATCTTTTACTATCCCTTCTCCCTTTGCTTTTACTACTACAGCTGCCTCAGCCAAAAGATCTGATGCTTTGCCTGGCAAAACTCGATCAGTAATATAACGTTTGGAAAGCTCCACTGCTTTTTTTATTGCCCCATAAGTAAGAATTACTTTTTGCTCCTGTTCAATCTGTCCAGCTTTTCTAACTAAAACTTGAATACTTTGGTCAACTGTTAACTCCTTAATTTTCACCTGATCGAAAGTATTTCTAAAGTCTGATCTTTCCTCTATGGATTTACGATAATCTAAGTATGTTGTTGTTCCAATAGCTTGAAAACCAGACCTAGAAAACACTGGGGCTAAAATTTCTGAGGCATCAAAAGCTTCAGCTTGTCCGGCCTCGGCCAAATTATGAATATCAGGAATAAATAAAATAATATTTCCAGCTCGTTCTATTTCATTTAAGATTTTAATTATTCTCTCCTCAAGTTCTCCCTCCTGTTCTACCCCAGCCACAACTGCTCCTCCATCTAGAGCTACAAGTCTTTTATCTTGGAGTTTTGGCAAAATATCTCCTTTGATTATCCGACGAGCCAATTCTTTTACAATCGTAGTTCTCCCTGCACCTACCTCACCAATCAAAAGAACATTATTTTTAGCTGTTCTTCCTAATATTCTAATTACTCCACTCAATTCCTGCTCCCGATCAACAATTGGACCTAAAACTTGAGCCCAAGCTAGATCAGTCAGATCATAACTGAACTGATCAAGAGTAGGTGTGGGACGAGCAGTCCAGGCCCGGTTCATAACATGACGTTTTATCTTCATAGGTCCGCGAGCAAATAATCTAAAACGCGGTCGAACTTCAGTCTCTACCCAAAGCGTAACATTACGCGCATCCTCAATTTCTATCTCCAAATCATAAAATAATTTTTGCGTACCTGGTGTATTAATTAAAGCTAAAAGCAAGTGTTCAGGACCAATCTCTTGATCTCCCAATGCTAGGGTTTCTAAAAAAGCTCTTAAAGCTGCCTCTTCTAAAGATACCGACGTTTTTAGCAGAGCTTTGGTTAATCCTGCAGAAATTTGACTTTCTAAAGAAACAAGGTCTACCTCTAATCTTTTTAAAATCTTTTGTATTGGGATGCTCTTTATTAAAGTTTTAATTAAAAGCAAAGGATGAAAGGATATATTTTGACTTTTTATTTGACCCAAGATTTCTCGCAAAATATCAGAAGCCTTTGGAGTTAAAAGAGAAGTAATATTAACTGGTTGAGTAGGGGGGGTACTTTTAGGATTGAAAAGAATTCTAAATTGTGAGTTAGAAGGAGAAACTTCTACTTTCGCTTTATATGCTTTTGTCCAGTAATAAGCAAGAAACAAAATTAAAAACATACTAAACCAGAAAAAAAGAGGAACACCTCCTTGATAGATAACTAAAGATAAAATTTTGGGCTCAGAAGTCAGAGCAAAGCCAATTCCTAGAACGAGACCCAAAAACGCCAAGCAAAAAGCTACTATCCATAATAATATTCGACCAAGCTTAGGAGCACTAACTTTTAAGCTAGTCTTGTCAAACCAATATTTAGCCCCTTTAAACTCAAGCCAGACACCCATATTCTGGCAGAAATCACATCCTTTGCCAGAACACTTGGGGCAAGTAATAAGAGTAGGTTGTATTTTCTTAGTTTGATCCATCAATTTAAAATTGTTTTACTGTTATATTGCCCTACTGTCAAATTGTCAATTCAGCATATAGCAATTTGACAATGGAACAATAGAACAATAGAGCAATATAGCCATATAATTCTGTCTTATCTAAAGTATCGCTCTTAAGTTCCAAAATACCATCGTTAAAATAAAAGCTGGTATGGAAAGCCAAACTACATACAAAATTAGACCAGTCGCAAAAACTAGAGCATAAGCTACACCCCCTACGATTATTCGTAAAGTTCTCAAAATAAAACCTAGAATATGACCTAAAACTGTATAATCCTGAAAAAGGGGTTGGAACCAGAAATGGATCGTCTCTTTTAAAGCTATTTTCCTCTCTAAACTTCTAGACCAATCAAAAACCATTTGCCAAAGTTTGGCTGAGCCATCAACATACCAAGCAGTAAAAAATTGTCCAAAACTTAAAACAAGCTGCATAGAGATTTTTGTATATTTATAAAATCATGCACCCAGTAGGATTTGAACCTACGACTCTCCCGATGTCATCGGGATGCTCTTTCCAAACTGAGCTATGAGCGCGGAAGTAAAAATTATTAAACTATAAAAACAATAGAACAATAGAGCAATAAAGCAATAGGACAATTTATTTATTATTCTTCCATTTTGTAGACTTTATCCCCTTCTCTAACCCCTTGATCTACTTTAATTCCAATTACGTCTCCCTTTTTTGCCTCTTCAATTTGTTCGTGCTCTATTTGCATTGATTCAACTTTCTGTTCAAAATCTCGAGCTCCATCTTTAATATGAATAGTGTCTCCCACTTTTAGGCTATCCTGGGTTATTTCAATAATCCCCACACTAATCTTATTAAAAAAGTGGGTTACTTTGCCTATTTCTATTTCTTTTTTTTCTTGAGGTTTTTCCTCTGGCATATTCTATCACCCCCTTAGATAAGTTTGTAAGTTTATAAGTTTATAAGTTGGTAAGTTGATAAGTTATAAGTTGGTAAGTTTAATCAAAATAAATGGCTCTATAGCTAAATGGTTTCATGGTTAAAATTTTTATAGCTGAACCATCGAGCTATCAAACTATTAAGTTATTAAACTATCTAGCTATCTAGCTATTTAGCAATAGAACAACTATTACGAGTTATGTGAGTTACAAAATTATTGTTCTTTCGCTTCTTCTTTTGGTTGAAATGACTTTGTGGGACATTGCTCTGTGTCCATATCAGTGTTCACTTCATGGCCAAAACAATCTCCTTTTGATGGATCTTCTGGATTTGGTTTAAAAAATTTGCAATCTTTACATTGAGGCATATTCTATCACCCCCTTAGGTAAGTTGGTAAGTTTTTAAGTTTATAAGTCTGTAAGTTAATAAGTTGGTAAGTTTCGTTTAACAATTAACAATTTCTAATTTCTAATATCCAATATTCAATATCTAATATTCAATATTCAAGTACCCCAGCAAGTTTCTTGGATCTTTCCTAATATCATCCAGAAAATCCTTGGGTATTTTCTTTATTAATCGTTTTCTCAAATATGGATGAAGTTTCTTCTCAAATTGTAGCAAAATATCTTTACTTGCACAAATAACTAATTGATCAAATTTATGGGCTTTGAAATAATTAAATAATCTATCGGCTACCTTTTGCAGATGCCTATCTATCTGTTCTTTAACATGTTTTTGAAAACGGGGTTGCGACAAACCTCCTTGATCATGCCAGCCGTGAACCGGATCTGAAACTTCTTTTTCCTCCTCTATTTCTCCTAAGTAAACAGAATAAAAATGGGATTTCTTGCGATCAACCAAAATCACAACTGTTCTTTGAAAATTATTAAAAGCTTTCTCCAAAGGCTCAAGATAAGCTTCGTGCCCAATATGGGCTTCATCTTTGACTCGCAAAGGAAGATAAACAGCTTCGAAAAACTTCAAAGGTAAACAGGAAAAAATAGCCACTCCATCAAATTCCTCGGGTATTTCTTCTTTCATGAAACCCATGATCGCCCTTTTCTCATCTCGAGACAAAACTACTTTGTTCTTTTTGATCACATCTTTAACTTTAAGCCTAATTTTCTCTTGACTATCTTTAGCTGGATTTACCCCTAAATAAAAACTAATAACTGGATAATCCTTACTCTTAAAATTTTTTATTCTCTCTATTCGTTTTTGATCTAACATGTAGTTTTAAATATTATTCGGCTCTAATTAGATTACCCATTGGGTCCAACTCTACAAAATGATGAGCTTTTCCTTCTCGAAAAGCCGAACATTGGTTTTCCGGCTGGTTATCAATCGCTTCTCTTGGATTATGAGCCACATCAACCACCCAATCAGGAATAATTTCATTAGATAAACAAGGTCCGTTGGACATATCTAGCCCTTCAGCTAGCTTTTGCTTAAATAAATCTTTAGCTTTAGAAATAGCTATGTCTTTGGCTGCTTTTTTACCTGTCTCAACAGCTTCCAAACCAGTCAAGTTACTGGCCTCCTCGCTTACTCGCTCGCCCCAAGAACAACCTGACGAAAGAATAAAAGTCAACAGAAGAATAATAATGAGGGTATCCTTGGAGTTGAGCATAGTGTTTAACTTTAGAATTTTATACATTTAATATTTTAAGCTTTGAGTTCTTCAATGCTCAATTTCTAATTTCCTAATTTCTTTTTCAACAATAGAGCAATAGAACAATGAAGCAATGCAATCGATTACTGCCTCAGTGCCTTCTTTAGCGCTTCATCCATATGTTCAACAAAAATGAATTTCAAATCTTTGTGGACATTTTTTGGGATATCTTCAAGATCTTTTTCATTATCTTTAGGTAAAATAATTGTCTTTACTCTTCCTCTGTGGGCGGCTAAAACCTTTTCTTTAACCCCTCCAATCTCTAAAATCCTTCCTCTAAGAGTAATCTCTCCCGTCATGGCAATCTTTCTATTAACGGGTCGTTTAGTAAATACAGAAGCTATAGAACAGGTCATGGCTACCCCGGCTGATGGTCCATCTTTGGGAATAGCACCTGAAGGAACATGAATATGAATATCAAAACTAGAGAATATTTTTTTATCAATCCCTAGCTTTTTAGATCTTGACTTAATATAAGAGAAAGCAGCCAAAGCTGATTCTTGCATCACCTTGCCCATATGACCGGTTAAAGTAATTTTTCCTTTGCCTGGCATTAGGGTCGCCTCAACCAACATAATTTCTCCTCCAGCTTGAGTCCAGGCCAAACCTGTTGTTACTCCTATTTCATCTTTCTTTTCAGTTATAGCTAGATGATATTTAGCCGGGCCTAAAAACTTGTGGAGATCTCCAGGTTTTACTAAATATTTCTTTCTCGAGACGGGTTTTTTGCTCGTAGAATTTTCAGTTATTTTCTTGGCAATTTTTCTAAAAATAGAAGACAGGGCTCGTTCTAAATCTCTCACTCCAGCTTCTCTTGTGTATTCTCTGATAATTTTTTTAATACAAGCATCGGTAATTCTAATATTTTTCCCATCAAGCCCATGGATTTTGAGTTGTTTGGGAATCAAGAATCCTTTGGCAATATGGAATTTTTCTTCTTCAGTATATCCCGGGAACTCAATCACTTCCATTCTGTCGCGCAAGGCTGGGGGGACGGTATCCAAAATATTAGCTGTGGTGATGAACATTACATCAGATAAATCAAATGGGACCTCTAAATAATGATCAGAAAAAGAAAAGTTCTGTTCTGGATCTAGAGCCTCTAAAAGTGCAGCCGATGGATCTCCTCTAAAATCCTTTCCAACCTTATCAATCTCGTCCAACATAAAAACTGGATTTTTCGTACCCACAGTGTTTATCCCTTGGATAATTCTGCCAGGAAGCGCTCCAACATAAGTTCGACGATGACCTCTAATTTCTGCTTCATCTCTTATTCCACCTAAACTCATTCTAAAGAATTTCCTTCCTAAAGCCCGAGCAATAGACTGACCAACTGAAGTTTTCCCAGTACCAGGAGGCCCAACAAAACACAGAATCGGTCCTTTGATTTTACCAACTAATTTTTGAACTGCCAGATATTCAATAATTCTTTCTTTGACTTTTTTAAGCCCATAATGATCTTTATCTAAAATCTTCTCTGCTTGCCTAATATCTATGTTATTCGGACTTTTCTTTTTCCAGGGAAGATTGATTATCCAATCTAGATAAGTTCTAATATAGGAAACTTCTGGACTAAATGAAGGCATTCTTTCCAAACGTGATAACTCTTTCAAAGTTTTCTCCTCTGTTTCTTTAGGCATGCCAGCTTCCTTTATTTTTTTTCTTGACTCTGCTGTCTCTCCTTTCTCAGAACTGATACCTAATTCTTTTTCAATGGAATGTAGTTGTTCTCTTAAGAAAACCTCCTTTTGCATCTTGGTTAATTTCCTGTCAGTTTCGGTCCGAATCTGTTTAGCCATCCTCAATATTTTTACCTGTTCTAAAAGAGCTTGACTTAGCCTTTCCAGTTTATCCTTTATATTTGTAGCTTCCAAAATATTTTGAGCATCTTTAACTTTAAAATTCATGTTAAAAACAACAAGATCTGCTAATTTTGATGGGTCCTTAATATTTAAAATAATAAAAAGTGCATCCAAAGGAACACCTGCTCCTAAAGTTACACATTCTTTAAATTGATTTAAAATGCTATACATTAACGCTTCTGTCTGTTCGGTCCTTGGCCCAGAAATTCGAGGCAAGATCTCTATTTTGGCTTTCATAAACGGTTCAATTTGAGTAAATTCTTTTATCTTTACTCTTTCTACACCTTCAACTACCACTCTTAATGCTCCTTTGGATATTTTAATTACTTCCCTAATTTTAGAGGCAGTCCCAATTTGATAAAGGTCGTCTGGTTTTGGATGTTCTATCTCCTTTCTTTTTTGAGCCACAAATACGGCTGTCCTTCCATGATGAATGGCAAAATCAACAGCTTGAAGAGATTTTGGTCTTTTAATTATAATAGGGGTACCAATTTGAGGAAAAACAACTGTATCCCTTAAAGCAATCAAAGGTAATTCCTCATTGATTCTTTCTCCCAAAATAGTTCTAATTTGTTGTCTAGGTAATTTAGCCATATTTTTATATGCAAATTGTATTTTGAAATGCAATACCTGTTGTCTTAGATAAGACCCCACTTTGTCATTCTGAGGAGCCGAAGGCGACGAAGAATCTCTCAACTCGTTTGAGACCGTTTCAGGTTCTTTCCCAGACAAGCTGGGAGATTCTTCGCTCCATTACATTCCGCTCAGAATGACGATCAGAGTATTACACTTCAGGGTAAAATAATATATCTAAGATAGATATACTATAGCATAGACAAGGATAAAATAAAAATGCTGGCTACATAACTTATAATTCAATATAGTCAGCTTTATCACTAGGTGAGTCTCGCTCAGGAGACAAAAAAGAACATAATTAAAAACCCCAAAATCGAGCATAAAGCAATTGGCGGCAAAGCTGGCATGGGTCGCTTTTTTCGAACAAACAAAATATGGGTTAGAAAAAGACCAAAAAGAGCCGAAGCTCCCACAATTACTGAACTCCATAATCCGTAAGACAAACTTGAGACAACCAAGATAACTGGCAAAGCTAAATCCCCTGTTCCAAGCAGCATAAAATCTCCTTTGCCAAACCGAACTTCTCTTGTATCTTGATTAAAACCAGATACTTCAGCTGGGATAATAAATCCAAATTTAACTCCCCTCTTTGAAATCTCCTTAGCCATCCAGACCATATGTTTAGTTAAATAAACAGCTACTATATCATAAATAGATAAAATAGCTAAAATTATAATTACAGTGAAAGGGGCAAGATTCATCCCTAGAATAGTAGCCACACCTGAGATTCCCAAAATTATTGCGATATCCCACATCCAGACTCGAGGGATAATAAATATTCCGAGTACAACTAAAGTGGCCAAGACGATGGAGACAAAATTTGAAAATACAGCACCAAAAAGAATTTGGATTCCAATCCACAGTACAAATGAGAAAAATATCTTAAAAAATAAACCTCCTTTTGTAACCTTAATTAGACCAACAAGCAAAAAAGTGGCTATCAGAAAAGCTATAATAAATTGAGGAATTGAAAAAGTAACTTGAGTATATTCGGGCTTTTGAGCTAAAAATTTCAAGCCTGCTGCTATTGCCAAAATTTCAACTCCAACAAAACCCAAAGCCTCTTTCCAAAACAGAGAAAGTTTTAAACGAATCTTCATCTAATTAACAATCAGCAATTAACAATTAACAATTACTTTATTATAACCATTACTCTCCGGCTAGAAGTGATAGTTTGTTTTGAACCTTCCCAATCGTGAATAGCATTATATAAAACATCATACGAATATTTATAACCCTCACCTCTTTTTGTTCCCGGATCATTAGTGATAAACTGGGTTTTATTATATCCTCTAATAACCAGATTATGATAAACCGGACCGGGTGGGGTAAAATAAGGATTTCCTAAAAGTTGACCAGCTGCGGGAATAATTACTGGCTTTCCTTCGGCTAATTCTTCTTTGATATCATCAACACTAAAATCATAAATCACTTCTCCTTTGTGTCCATAAAAATCTTCAGCTAACTTGGCAATTTGGCTAGCATTTGAGTGCTTATAATCACCATACTTTTTAATCTGAAAGTCTATAAGTTCATCAAGTTCTTTTCGAGCAATACTTGGTGTAAGTAGTGTTTTTTCTAAAAAATGATGAATCATTAATATACAAGCTTCCTCACAGCTCTCCTCGGCCTTCTCGCTCCACTCGCCAAAAGGGGCCTGGACTGTAAAAGGAACATCAATCAAAACTTCTTTAGGTAATTTTACTTCGTCTGACACTTCAAACTCTTCTGATTCTATTGATATTTCTTGTCCATCCTTAACCTCCAGAGTATTCAATGGCTCTGAGCTCTTTTTACGCAAAGAAGCTATATTTAAAACTGAGGTACTTTCCGGCCAGGGACTGATTCTGTCAAACATAACAAATATACAAAAAAAGAGACCTACCTCAAAAATTAGAATGGAATATAATATCTTTTTCATTTACTAGAAGAATGCCTAGAAATTAATGGATAACAGGGAATAAAATACTTACTGTTCGAGCGGAGGCACCAAAGGTGCCGCAGTCGAGAACTGCTTCTCGACTCGCTTCGCTCGCTCGAAGAATAACTGACACATTGTGTCATCCTGAGGAAGGAGCATAAGCGACTGACGAAGGATCTCTCAACTTGTTTGAGATCGTTTCAGAATCCTTCCCAGACAAGCTGGGAGATTCTTCGCTCCGCTCAGAATGACAATAAAGCAATTAACAATCAGCAATATAGCAATAGAGCAGTAGAGCAAATCAATTACCACAAATTACTATAAGTTACTATTTATCACTCCTTCTATCCTCTCCGCCTCCTTCTCAACCAACTCTCCATCATATTCTCCCGAGTGGGCTCGTGCTCCAGCATAACTTGGCTTTTTCTGGTCCAAATGTAGATTTAAAATTAATCTGTTATCTTTTTCCTCTATATAAACATGAAAATGCGGGTAGACATGTCTTCCTAATCTTCTCACAAAACTTGCCTTGCCAGTTTTATAATCATAAAATTCGTGGTAGCCACAGTGCCTCAAAAATACCTTAGGATTTTCTTTAAAGTTTGAAGGAAGTACTATTTGCATAATTTACTCTTGGCTTTGTCCAGTTTTTGCTGCAGATTTCTTTTGAAAAAAGAATATATACAATATCTCAAGTACTGCCATGCTATTAATTATAAGAAACACTATATACCAAATTTTATGACTGTTTCTTGACGACTTCCAAAGCGCAACGCCTTTCCAAGGCAAAACCCAAGCTAAAGTCAATAAAATAATTGGCCAATATTTTGATATATCATCCATAAATTATCACCCCCTTATAATAAGTTTATAAGTTGGTAAGTTGGTAAGTTTTGATTTTAACAATCAACAATTAGCAATCAGCAATGTTCAATATTCAATATCTAATATCCAATATTCAATATTCAATATCACGGCATACTTGGAATACTCGTTGGCAGACTTATACAATTTTCCATCTCATCTTTTGAAATGCTTCTCTTAGCTCCACTTAGACCAAAATCATAAAGTTCCATAGTCGTCTTACCACCAGTTATAACTTTAACCGTACCCAAAGGAACTTCACTAGAAATCCAGGTTTCCGTCTCTCCTATCTTGTACTTAGCTACATTAACGGTTTTCCCGGTTGGAGTGGTATAGGTTCCGCTACTCAAGAAATAAGTTTTATCTGCTGGATCAAACTCAGAAGGTGTTTCTGATTCTGGTACATCTGTTTCTGATATATCAGAAATATCCATACAAATTACCTGTCCACCGATCTTTTGAACATATTTGACCATTTTTTTATCACTCTTGTCCATCCACATTTGGGTAACTGTTTCACCTTCTTCAGTGCTCATACTATTTTCATATCCCCAACAATTTTTTCCTGAAATTGTGTCATCCCCAATATATGCTGTCTTCATTTTGCTACCATCCATTCCATATTCAACCCACATCCCTTCTCCTAGATCCATGAATCCCTTGTAAAGCAATTCTTCCATTTCACGCTCTTCTACTTCAGTGGGTTCAGTTTCAGTTTCGGTTGCCGGTTCAACTTCAGACTTAAAAGCTCCCTGTTTACTTATCCACCAAAACAATCCTGCTGCTATTATGCCAACAATTACTAAAATAACAATTAAAATTTTCATTTTCTCACCTCCCTTCAAGAGCCCTTCGGGCTACTTATTACTATTTACTTATCACAAATTACTTGTTTACTTATGTTAGAGACTCCAAATTTCCTATCCAACTACAATACTCGCAGTCTGAATGTTTTTCTGGCAGAGGTCCTTTAAGCAGATCTACTGCTTGAGTTAACGTAAGTTTCGCTTTTTCTGGATCAATGTTTATTGCCACTACTTCAATATTAAAATTAACTACTCCATTTTCGTGGACTGTATTTGGATAATAATAGATTAAATAGGCAATATTTCCAACCTTATAGCCATTTTCTTTGAGAAGTAAAGCGTAACAATTTAACTGATTACTATAATACTTTTCTGAATCGCCTTGATTTGGTGCAAAACCGCGTGTCTTGTAGTCTAATGGGACATAATATTCTCCATCAACCGAACAATCATCCAAAGCGCCAAAAAGCGTTGCCCCTAATTCTTTGTCTTCGTATTCTAACCCTGTTCTCCAATTACGCCATTTATTTACTAACTCTAAATCCGGCACTAGTTTTCCTTTTACCTTTCCTTCAATCTCAGGTGGTAGTTTGCCTTGTATCCTAAATTTGTCAAAATAAGTTTTTATCACATTATCCATTCCGCTAGGCAGACTAGGGAAAATTCCTCTTGGTCGATGGATTCTCCTGTTGATTTTTAACCAAAAACAACGCGGACATTCCGAAAAGAGATTTAATGTTGAGGGGGAGAGTCTGATAGACATAAGGTTGAATATTAAATACCTGCCTGCCGGCAGGCAGGTTAGATATTGAATATTGGGGGTTGCTAATTGTTGATTGCTACCTTGTTATTCTTCAAGTAAGTTGAAAGAATAAGCTCTGTTCCCATCTTTTAGCAATATAACAATAGAACAATATAACAATTATTTTCCATGCTTCACTTCAATCACATCCCCATCTTGAACTATATAATCCTTTCCTTCTATATGAACTAAGCCTTTCTCTCTAGCCTGAACCCATGCTTCAACTTCAACTAACTTTTGCCAATTAATTACTTCTGCTTTGATAAATTTCTCTCCAAAATCTGTATGAACTTGAAAAGCTGCTTTGAGAATACTTTTGTCTTTCTCAATAGGCCAGGCGCGTGTTTCATTTGTACCAACAATTGTGAAAAAAGTAATAAGATTTAAAATTTCATAGGACTTTTTAATAAGCTCACTTAATTTTGGAGGAGACATTTCTAATTCTGTTCTTTCTTGTGAAGTGAGCTCAGAACTATCTAATTCGTCCCTTAAATTCACAATTAAATAAGAAGTATTGAGTGCTTCCAACTTGTCTCTCAAATCTTGAGGAATCTCTAGATTATCTGAATTAAAAAGATAAATTTCTGGCTTTGCAGAAAGTAATTGCAAAGAATCAACAACTTTTATCTTTTCTTCATCTTGAATTTCTTTTAGATAAGAAAAAATAGGCTCATTTTTATCAAGTCTCTCTTTTATTCCCTCAAGAACTTCCAATTCTCTCACAGCCTCCTTGTTTTGTCCTTTTGCTTCTTTTTCTATTTTGGCTAATCGTTTTTCTACTCCCTCTAAATCTTTAAGAATTAATTCTGTCTTAACTATCTCAATATCTCTCAAGACATCTAAGTTTCCTTCCACATGACTGATTTTTTCATCTTTAAACAAACGTACTATCTGGACAATTGCATCTACTTCTCTAATATGTGACAAGAACTGATTACCCAAACCTTCTCCTTTGTTTGCTCCTTTTACCAGTCCGGCAATGTCTACAAACTTAATAATTGCTGGGACAACTTTAGCGGACTTGGAGATTTTGGCTAATTTATCTAACCTTTCATCAGGAACTTCTACTACTCCTACATTTGGTTCAATTGTACAAAACGGATAATTAGAAATATCAACCGGATTTTTAGTTAGGGCCTTAAAAAGAGTAGATTTGCCTACATTTGGCAATCCTATGATACCAATGGATAAAGACATAAATTATGTTTACAATAAATCATCTTTATCTTATCACAATCCTTTTGGAAAATACAGAGTGCAATCGCCACCTAATACTGAATTCTAACCGAGTTTAAAACATAAGCTCCAACATCATAATATTTATCCCTAAGCTCTTTAGGCAGTGTAATTGCAACACTATAAAAATGATCCGTCTTGCTAGTCTCGGCTAAAATAATTTTGCCTATATTGGACCAATCTCTCCCCTGAGTTCTAAAGTCAATTCCCAGCGATACCTCATTTTCTTTCCGCTCATCAGCAAAAATCGTCATATCAGGATCAGCTTTCTTAAGCTCAGCTAAACTTTCTTCGATTAGGCCATCAAGAGATTTGTCTCCTCGAGCATGATCTTCAAGACCAGCTGATATAATCACTCCCTCGGGGTTAGAGGCATAAAAAAGAATTTTCTCTTTTTGTCGATCTTCCTCAGTAAGTGCTTTTTCAATTTCCTCTGGGGCAATCTTTATCCAACCATCTGGATATTCGAAACTAAATCTCCCTTGATCGTAGGTAAAAGTAGCATACTTTATCTCTGGTTTTGTCTCCTCTGGTTTCGAAACCTGGGTAGACTCTTCAGTCTGTTTTTCTCCAGGTCCAATACCCTTTTTTGTTACTAACCAAAAGGCAAAAGCTCCTGCTACCGCAATAATTATAATGATGATAATAATCAATTTTAGGTTCTTCATGTTTGTAACATCACGAATATTTACAAATTTTTTCACGAATATTCACTAATAGAATTCGTGATAATTCGTGGCTAGATTAGTGTCCTATTAGTGGTTACAGATTTGTATTTTATTAGTGGTCAATCTTTTCGACCTTTACTCCGCTTAGATAATCTTATATCTAACGAGGTGGAATCTCTACTAATGATGAAAATTTATAAACTAAAAACTCAAAACGCAAATGGCAAAACTAAATGGTAAATCTAAAAGCTAATTAAATGAATCTGGAATCTGGAATTTAGAATCTAGAATTGTAAAGATCTAGATTCAAGATTCTATATTCTAAATTCAAAGTAGTTTTAAGCTTTAAGTTGTAGTTCTATCATTTGCGTTTCAACTCAATCTCCCTCACTCTCCTTTCCGATGTGCCAAAATGATGGGCAATTTCATGCCAGACAGTATTTTTAACCATTTGCCGAATTTCTGATTTGGATCTAGCCACAGCTTCAATCGGCTTTTGAAAAATAGTGATTTTGTCAGGCGGAATCAGATTATAACCTCTTCCTCGTCTTATCTGAGGAACCCCTTGGTATAAGCCAAAAAGAAGGCTATTTTTAGATAAATTCAATTTCTCAAGTTGAGCTTTGTTGGGATTTTCTTCTACTACAATCGCCACATTATTAAGTCTTCCTCTAAATTTTTCAGGAATTTGATCTATCCCCTCTTGAACAAGTTTTTCAAATTCGGATTTGGTCATAAAATAGTGAGCCTAAAATTGAATATAATTTTTCCAATAATTATACAGTTCTCTAGTCGCTTCCAAATCCCAGCTGTTATATTCAGCAATCTTTTCGTATTCTTTATTTTTAAATAACTCTTGCACGTCATCACCAGTTATCCCTTCTGCCTTAGGACTTTTAATATTAAAAAGTTTGCACCACAAATGTAGATTACCTTTACGTCTTACCGCGCCATAGAATGTTAATTGATCCAACAAGTCAATATGTTTTACTCCAAATTTTTGCATTCCCAGATATCTATTAGACATTAGATCTTTTGTCGCTCTTATTCCATATTTTGCTGACCGAGCCAAGATAAACGGCACATCAAAACCTCGACCATTAAAACTGATAAACTCTTCATAATTCTTTACCCCTTGCCAAAATTTCTCTAACATCTCTTTTTCTGTCGCCTGTTTAAATTTAAAATTACCTTTAGTAAATTCACCGACCTCTTTGTCTTGGGCCTGAAAATAAACCACCCCGCTATTTTTGTCATAATCTAAAACTCCCAGAGCAACTATTTCGCCAGTCAAAGCAGAAAACCCCAAGCCATCTTTTAAATCATCAAGTATCTTCTTATAATCATCTTCGTTCTTGGCTTCTTTTTTAATCCAAGAGGTCAAACTATGTTGAGTAGTTTTATCCAATGTATCAAAATCTTTTCCAATTGTTTCAATATCAAAAATTAGTCTATTCATAATGACAGAGTGACGTCATCCTGAGGAAAGAGCGTGAGCGACTGACGAAGCCTGCCTCACGAGCAGACAGGACTTCAGAATGACAATTTCATTATCATATTCTAAATTAAGGGACCGCCCAAAATTATTCTTTTAAATTTTGGGTCTTTTAATTTTTCAATAAGCTCTGGATGAACTCTTAAATATCGAACTTGATATGCACTGAGAGGAATAATAATTCCTATCCCCAATATAATGCCAATCATAAATGAAATAGAATATCCATCTTTTATGATTTCAAGGAGAATGTAGGATGCAGCAATAATCATAAGAAGATGACCTATTTGGGGAAGAATGCGCTTCCCCTGCCAAGAAAGAATAAAGAGACCTAAAATAGCATAGAAAAACATTAAGACAGAGGAAAAACCTATAACCATTTTATTACTAGCCAAAACTCCATAAATAAAAGCTATAACCGAAGGTGTGCAGGTATTTATCATTAACCAATCCCAAAATCCAATCTTATATCTGAAAAAGAAAATAAGTGTGGCCAACAAAGCTACAAACCCATTAGAGATTATTAAGAAAATCTTTATTATATTCATTTTTATTTTCTAAAAGATAGTCTAAATACTTGCTATTTATCCATTTAAGACTCTCTGATTTTTTCTTCCTCTTTATTCGCCTGCCTTTTCTTTAAACTATTAAATCTTGCCCATGTTACGATTAAAGTGCCGATAATAATTGCAACGTAAGCCATTTGAGCTCTTCCTTCCTCCCATTCGCCAAACAAAGCGCCAATAAAACAGATTATTCCAGCAATTATTGTAGCGATAGTAGATACTTTACGCGTAACTCTTTTTGTTATGAGTTTTTGAATAAAAGTAAAAAGCACTGATAATAACCAAATTATTAAAACTGCTCCAATAAAAAAACCTAGATAATACATTTTTATTTTCTCTCTATTTAATAATGATTTCCTTTTGTTAGAATTCGACCTTTGTTTTACCTCGGCTAAAAATTAAGATAGGGGCTTTTATTTCACCACAACCTTGCCTGGCAAAACTTTCGTTAAAATAGATGTAACATTATCCTTGTCCTTTTTATCAAATACAAAGATTACCTTTTTTCTAATACCAGTATGGGGTATTGTTCCTCTTCGTGTGAATTTCATTATACATTTCTTTTTCTTTACAATAGCGTTAGCTATATCTCCATAATCTACAGAAAAATTCTTTTTATGGCTTTTAAGTATCTGCTCTGGCTCTCTTTCCTCTTTTATTGCCTCTTCTCCCTTTTTCTCAAGACGTCTTTTAGCAATTGCCTCTCCGATCAATCCACCTGCTATGAATGCCCCAATTGTGCCTCCCAATAGGTCGCCAATCATACGCCTATCTGTAAAATACAGGTTATAACTTTTACTAGTAAGTGTCAAAGTAGTATTTTTTATTTTACCAATTATTTCTTCTGTCATCTTGGTTATATTAACAATCTAAAAATTAATTTTTGACTTTTGTCTGTTTTGCATCTTGCATAGTACGGAGACTAAATTTTAGTAATTTTACTTCTTTAATTTCAGATTGTTTTGATGTCGTTTTTTGTCTCTCTTCGTCTTTTTATCAATATTTTTCTCTAAAGCTTTAGTTATATCAATCCCTGTCCGGTTAGCAAGACAGATCAGTACAAAAAGAACATCTGCTAATTCATCGGCTAATTTTTTACCCTCCTCTGACTTTTTAAAGCTTTGATCACCATAGGTTCTTGACATAATTCGAGCAATCTCTCCAACTTCTTCAACTAATTGGGCTAAAATTGTAAGTTCAGAAAAATATCGCACTCCAACAGTTTTAATCCATTTATCAACAATCTGCTGAGCTTTTTTTATAGTTAATTCAGACATAAATTTATAATTTATGAGTTAAAATTATCTCCTAACAAAAACTTTCCCTTGAATAATTTTGTGAGCTAATTTTGTATGAATCATTGCTTCTCTAGCAAATTCTTCTCCACACTTAGGACACTTTAAATCTCCTTTGGTAAAATCTTTTAAGATTCTATCCTTATAACACTTAATTAAATGCCCATTACCTGCTTTAAAATATTTGTAGAGCAAAGTTTTACATTTTTCGCAATAGACTTTAATAGTATAACCCCTAATTTTCTTTCTATCCATAATTTAAGCTTTTAATTTTTCGTCAATTTTCCCATTAGGCAACACATACCTGCCTGATGGCAGTCAGGTCTCCCCTCTTCATAAAATCTTTTCATTGGACAGATATTGTACCATTTGCAAGGGGTGGTAGACATGGGTTATTTCTTATATCTTTATATTAAACAGTTTCTGGGAGTTTAATATTAACTAATTTTGGGCAAACATTTGAAATTGGACAATTATTACATTCTGGATCTTGAGGATGACAATGTTTTCTTCCTATTATCCAACAAGGATTATCTAAAACACCCGGATATTTAGGATTAAGTTTTCTGGCTTCCTTAATCATTAAATTCATATCATCTTTACTAGCTAATCCTGTCCTTAAGAATACTCTTCGTATATGAATATCATAAGAAATATCTATTCCTGTTTTATCCTTAACTTCAACACCAAAATCTCTTACTAAAATATTAGTTGCCATTGAAGCTTTCTTTTGCCCAATACCATCAAACTCCTCGAATCTTCTTTGCAGATCATCAGATTTAGGTTTATCATTCCAAATATTTTCTACTTTACTATTATATCTTTGGATAAGTAACTGGCAAGCTCTCTTCATCCTTAAACCCATAGTCTTGGGAAATCTATGCAATTTTGGTTTTTGATTAAAAACTTCTATGATTTTTTCATCACTAATGTTGGCTATTTTACGAACATCTAAATGACCTAATCTTCCTCTTAATAAATATGGTGTTCCCCAAACTTTTTCTGCTTTCATGCCTTGGTCCAAGATAACTGCGAAAAGATAAGCTAAGGCATTATCCCAAATCAATTTATCTGCTTTAATATCTGGAGTAAAATATTTTTCTTTAAAACCAAGCTTTCCAAATTTTTCTCCAAATCTAATTAAAGCGTTCTTGATTTTCTTTTTATCTGCTTTTGGCATGAGAGTTTATGTCCTTTTGGATTTTCTTTAATTTTTTCCAAGAATATTTCTTAACTTTACCGTTTTTGTTAACTTGTAAGACATATAGACAAATTCTCCTAGCAAACTGCCAAGGGATACGACGAAGTGCAATTCTAGCAACTGCTGTCGGTGCTCCTAATCCATAATTATAAGCATAACGAGCTTCAACAACCTCCATTCGGGTAATAATTTGACCTAAGCCGTAGACAAAACGTACCTCATTCCCTTGTCTGCTTTCTGATTCTCCTTTAGTTTCAATAATAAAATAGCAATTACCCTTTTTAGCTTTGATGTCAATACCATGGCCACTTAGACTGCTAATTTCTAAGATTTCCCAGCCATTATGAGATAACCATTTTATGATTGAATTTTTGACAAATTCCTCTGAAAGTGGTCTTATGTTATTTCCTTTCTTCCTTTTCTCTCTTGGCGGTTTGTATTTCGGATTAATTTTGAATTTTGATGGTCCGACCTTATTAAATCGAGAGTTACTCTTTTTTGAATTGGTTAATAATTGTGCGTTCATTGTTGCCCAAGGAGTTTTGCCTTTTGTTTTAATTAGTTTCTTTTTTAAAGCAATTCTCAAAATCTCTCTTGAATGTAAGGGCTTCTTTTTCTTTTTTAAAATTTTATAAGTTGCTTCTAAATAGGTCATGAATTTTTGTTGGAATCAAAATACTTCTAATCATTGATAAAATCTCAGTTAATGAGTTTTGATATAAGGATTCGGTACTTTTTTCGCTAAAGATTTCATTATTTCAAATTCCTTCGTGTTTTCATAATTTCCTAAGTCTCCAATAATGGCTTTATTCCCACTATCACGCAATACAAGTCTATTAAACGGATAAGAAAAAGGTCGTCTATCAACTTTTACCCATATCTTAAAGCCTTTAGGTAGGCGAACAATATAAGTATCAATCTCCTTAATTTGCTTTTTATAAGGCAGCAATACACTTTTAGCTGTTATCGTAGGGAAAACTTTTGAGGTATATTTTCCAAGAACAACTTCTATCCCATTTACATTAGGTTTATGATTTGCTAGAGCTTTTCGAAATTTAGGTTCATATTTTCCTAATTTTATCTTTGCAAATTCCTCTTTATTAGATACGGAGGCTTTCCACAACAGAGAAATAAAAAATGATTTAACCTTAGGAACATCTATATTCTGGATCAAATAAGCTTTTCCTCTAAAACGAGGGGATGGCACAATTTTTTTATTTAAAAAAATACTTTTTGCGTAATTGTCGTATCTGCCGATTTTATTATCGCAATCCTGGCATAAAATAGAATCATCATAAATTCCTGTCGGTCTTCTTTTAGAATACGGTTCTTTTATAGAAACCATTCTTAATGCCCCATCAATATTTTTGGGATTGGGATACAAATATTTGAAAACCCATTTAGGAATGATATGTGCTTCTATGAGTCTTTTTTGATGTAAACACAAACGGCATCGCATAGCAAAATTTATACCCTTATTTCTCCGCTCATTAATTTTGGTAAAAGCAAATCATGGAGATGTAAGTTACTATTTTTTAGATAATTCTTTTATTATTTTTTCAACCTTTGTTTTTACCTCTCAAATATAATTAGATACTCATCAAACTTTTCTATCTCCCATGGTATTACAGAAACAACCTTCCAGCCCTCTTTAGCTAGCTCATTCATTTTAGTCAGGACTGGATTTCGGAAAAATTCATCTAAGGGTTTAT
>Ga0315543_1000857_pt1 | contig 35049 bp, 27 predicted proteins | sample SalMarSW160210MG_2_FD_203098 | JGI IMG/M metagenome (GOLD analysis project Ga0315543, IMG submission 203098) | Salt marsh sediment microbial communities from the Plum Island Ecosystem LTER, Massachusetts, United States - Salt Marsh Sediment SW1601-210 ...
CTAAATTTAATCTCATTGTTTGAAAGAAACATAGCTAAATTTAATGAATATAAACCCGTATGCTCAAAGCATATTTGTATCTGGTTTATTGATAATCCAGATTGATTTTGAGCCCATCTAATGAAAGCTCTAAATCCAGTGGTGTTGTTTTTAAACTGTTTACTACACTTTTTTACATGAAGTGTAGAATCGATTGTATCTTTTGATACATCAATGCCGGCAGTTTCTAAAAATTTCATAATTTTATGTTTACGTTTGAATAACTAAAGTTGCTTAAACTAAGACCTTTATTAAGACCTCAAAGTCTAACATTCTAAATGGTTCTAGTGCAACTTGGAAAGAATGGGGACTAATACAGGCAGTAAGTCATTAGCTTAGCCGGCCAGAAAGTTCACCCCATTCTTTTTTCTTAAAACTACTAAGAATCATTAAAACGTAAATCTAAAGGCCGGCAGGCAGGCATCCGGGGTTGTGAATAAAAATCATCAACATACCCGGCACTTCGCCCCGACAAAATCCTGCCTGCAGCAGGCAGGCGTCGGGGCTTGTACCGGGTTATTTATTATTCAATCCCTCCGGGATTTTGTTCTATATATCCTCCAGACCTTGCACAAAAAATCAGGCAATCAATTAACCAAATAGATCTTAAAATCTCAAACAAAATCTGTTACCTAAATACTGAAGAAATACCCGGCAGGCAGGAATGATGAATGATGATAATCAGTCATATAGCTTCATTATTCCTCTTCCTTAATGGCCCTGATCATTTCCCTCTTACCCTTGGGACCGGGTATCCGGTTTACGGTAAAACCAGCGGCTTCCAGGTTTCTGCGTACCTGACCTTTTGCAGCATATGTTACCATGATACCGTTGGGAACTATCGATTCATAAACCTTTCGGAAAAGCGGAGTTTGCCATAATTCCGGCTGCTTGTCCGGCCCGAAAGCATCCCAGTAAACCAGGTCATACATAGAACTGAAATGGTATGAGAGAATATCGGCTTTTATTTTTGTCAGATAAAAATTTTCACCGATAGTAACAGGATGTCCCCACTGGCATGAATATATTGCACTGGCAAAGGGCTGAAACTTTGGATCTATGAACCGGCTGTGGTTTAGCTGCTTCATAAGACTCACTTTCAATGGATGGAGATCGATGGAATGGTAGGTAAGTTCAATTTCATTTTTTCGTGCTTCGATCATCGATAACAGGGTGTTTAAACCCGTTCCGAATCCCATTTCAAAGATCGCAAATGAAGGTTTTTGGATTTGCAGAAATCCTTCCCTTATGAAGACATGAACGGATTCCTGCCATGCTCCGAATATGGAATGATAATGTTCATCCAGGGCAGGAACATAAAGTGTATCTGATTGATCGGCAGTTCTTGTGATCTGTACTTCCATTTCCGTGCGGTAAGCGTTTCGACCGGCAAGCCGGTTGTTTTCATTCAAGTGATATGCCGGCATTCCACCTCAGAATCCAAGTGCCCGGGGTAACCAGAGGCTTAGTTGCGGAACAAACGTTATGATCAGCAGAACGATGATCATGGCAACAAAGAGTTGTAACAACGGTTTTATCACCTCCCCGATTTTCACATCGGCAACGCTACATCCGATGAAGAGCAACGAACCAACCGGTGGTGTACAGAGGCCCACGCAAAGATTCATGATCATAATGATTCCAAAATGAATCGGATCAAGGCCCAGTTGAGAGGTTACCACCGGCAGGAAAATGGGTGTAAAGATGAGCACAGCAGGAGTCATGTCCATGAATATTCCGACAAACAGCAGGATCATATTTATAATCAGGAGGATGATGATCGGATTTTCGCTAATGGAGAGCAGACCCTGGCTCACACTTTGTGGAATGTTTTCGTATGACATTACCCAGGATAGCCCCATGGAGGTACCCACCAGCAGAAGAACAATGGACGTGGTGCCAACAGTTTTCAAAAGAATATCAGGCAGATCCCTGATTTTGATCTCCTTATATATCATGGCAAGGATCAAAGTATACAGAACAGCAACTGCCGACGCCTCAGTGGCAGTAAAGATACCGGTTATGATGCCCCCGATCACGATCACCAGCAACAGCATGCTTGGAATTGCATCTAAGAATTTCAACAGACTCTCTTTCAACCCGATTCGCTCTCCTACCGGGTAATTTTTGCGGTAGGCATAGGCAGCAGCTACCCCCATAAGGGCAATACCTAACATAATACCCGGAATATATCCTGCCATAAACAGGGCAGCAATGGATACCCCTCCACTGGCCAGGGAATAGACGATCAGGATGTTGCTTGGAGGGATCAGCAGTCCGGTGGTTGCACTGGTTACATTCACTGCAGCGCTGAAGGATTTATCATATCCCTCTTTAACCATTCTGTTATGCATGAAACCTCCAATAGCAGAAGCGGAGGCAGCTGCTGATCCGGAAATGGCTCCAAATAACATGTTTGCCATGATGTTTACGAAAGCCAGTCCCCCGGGCAAACGACCTACAAGAACTTTTGCAAAGTCAATGAGCCGTACAGCAATCCCCCCACGGTTCATCAATTGTCCGGCAAGAATAAAGAAGGGAATGGCTAACAGGGCAAAACTATCCAGGGCGGTTGATATTTGCTGTGCCATGGTAGTTAATGCAGGTAATAGGGCTATACTTACAATCATTGTCAGTATCCCTGACAGACCGATGCTATAGGCAATGGGTACACCCATGGCAAGAAAAATGACAAAACTAACAATGAGGATAATGATACCAATGTATTCCATGGTCCGGACGGTTATTGTTTGTTTTGTTGAAAGGAGAGGATGGTATTATGGATCGAATAATAGATTATGAATATTCCGCTCACCGGCAATACCAGGTAAACATATCCGAGTGGCAGTTCCAGGGCTGCCGAGATCTGTCCCAGGTAAAACCGGGTATAAACCAGCCATATTCCGCCGATTACCATTACGGTCAGGGCGAATAGTCCGACCAGTGAATGGATCACCAGCTCCAGAACTTTACGCTTTCGGGGAGGTAATCTTGAGGGCAGCAGATCAATGGCAAGGTGCAGGCCATTTCCGGTACCGTAGGCTGCTCCCAGCATCCCAACCCAGATGAGCAGAAAACCGGCCAGTTCATCGGTGAAGGAACTGGGGGATTTCATCAAGTACCTGCTCGCCACCTGCCACAAAACATCAATTACCAGGACGGACATGATGGTTATTACCAGCAGCTCAAGAATTCTGTCTATGTATTTTCGTAAGGTCATGGATAAGGTGAACTAAAGGTCACGGATTTTCCTGATGTAGGAATACAATTCTTCATCGGATGCGTACTCTTCATACATCGGTTGAACCATTTCCGCAAATGGTTTTTTATCCGGGAAATAGATGGTTACACCGGCTTTTTTCACTGCTTCCATTGCTTCTTCAACCGATTTCTGCCAGTATTTGCGTTGTACCGGTACCGATTCGTCAACTGCCTGCTGCAGCCAGTTTTGCTCCTGCTCACTCAGCTTATTCCATACGTGTGTACTGATAAGCAAAACATCAGGGACCGAGGTATGTTCATTCATAGAATAGTGTTTACACACTTCATAGTGATGTGAAGTGTAGAAACTGGGTGGATTATTTTCTGCTCCATCCACCACTCCGCCCTGGAGGGCAGTGTACAGTTCTCCCCAGGAGATTGGGGTAGGGGATCCACCAAGGCTTCGGACCATGTTAACAGCAGTGTTACTTTTCATTACCCTTATTTTTAGTCCTTTAAGATCTTCAGGTGTCAGGATTGGTTTATCGATCGTATAGAAACTGCGGCATCCGGCATCATAGAAGCAGAGCCCGCGCAACCAGTATTTTTCAGACTCGATCAGTAATTCTTTGCCGATCTCTCCATCCAATACTGCATAGGCATGTTCCTGGTCGCGGAAGATATAAGGTAATCCCAGAACCCTGTAATTCGGTGCAAATCCTTCCATAATGGCAGCGGAAACTTTAGTCATCGCCAGACTTCCGATTTGCAGCAGTTCAACACAGGTTCGTTCAGGACCAAGCTGTCCGCTGGGGTATATCTGGATTTCCATCTGTCCATCGGAAATTTCCTTCAACCGTTCTGCCATAAAGACCATTCCTTTATGGACCGGATGATTGGTGTCCAGTCCGTGGGCTAATTTCAGAATCCGCTGTTTCGAACCGGTATGACAGGAGGAGAGGATAAGCAGGATGAGTAAATTTATTCTTACAATTCGCATGGTAACGGCCTGATGTACTGTTATTCTGTTTCTTTACGTGTTATACCCGATGGATTATTTAAAGCCAAAATAGTTTTTAGCATTGTAATAGCAGATATCCTGAACCATTTTGCCAACCAGATCAATATCCGGGGGTATTTCACCGTTCTCCATATCGGTTCCCAGCAGGTTGCACAGGATTCTCCTGAAATATTCATGCCTTGGATAGGAAAGATAACTTCTTGAATCCGTTGTCATTCCGATAAAGTGACTGAGCAAACCCATGTTGGAGAGGCAGTTTATCTGCCTTTCCATTCCACTTTTTTGATCCAGAAACCACCATCCTGGTCCGAATTGCAATTTACCTGAGTACGGCTCCCCCTGGAAATTTCCTATCATGGTAGCCACCAGTTCATTATCTCCCGGATTGAGGTTATACAGAATGGTTTTTGCAAGCTTTCCCTGACTCGACAGCCGGTCCAGGAATTTGCTCATGTTTTGTGCGACGGGTAGATCCCCGATCGAATCAAATCCACTATCGGGCCCAATTTGCTTCATCATCAGTGTATTGTTATTCCGGAGAGCACCGTAATGAAATTGTTGTGTCCATTCCCTGCTTTTATTCATCAATCCAAATTCCACCAGCATGGCAGACCTGAATTGCAGTATTGCCTTTTCGTCAGGTTCTTTTCCATTCCTGATCTTCTCAAAGATCCGCGCAATGTCTTTGTAGGAATAATCTTCAGCATAGAACGTCTCAATTCCATGATCGGAGAGTCTGCAGCCCCTTTCATGAAAGAATTGATGCCTGTTTTCCAGGGCTTCCACAAACAGCGGAAAGGTTTTGATCTCGAGATTTGTCACTTTTTCAAGGGAATTCACATAATCGTTAAATGATATAATGTTTTCCACTTTCAAAGCCCTGTCGGGCCGGAATGCCGGCAGTACGGTAACCCCAAAACCATCTTGTTTGATCTGCTGATGAAATTCAAGTGAATCGATTGGATCATCGGTTGTACAAAGCACCTCAACATTCATTTTCAAAAGAAGGTTCCGGCAGGAGAAATCGGTTGATGTCAGCATATTCCCGGCGGCTGCATAAATCTCCTCAGCAGTCTCCGGATTCAATAAGTCAGTAATACCGAAATAGCGTTTCAATTCCAGGTGTGTCCAATGATACAGTGGATTTCTCAATGTATACGGGACGGTTTCAGCCCATTTTTTAAATTTTTCGAACGGATCCTTATTCCCCGTACAAAAGTCTTCGGATACTCCATGGGTTCTCATGGCCCTCCATTTGTAATGGTCTCCATCCAGCCAGGCTTCTGTGAGGTTCCTGAATGTTCGATCGACTGCAATCTCTTCTGGATTCAGATGACAATGATAATCGATTACCGGGAGTGGTTCAGCCCATTCATGATACAATTCTCTCGCGCTATCCGTTTGCAGCAGGAAGTCTTCGTCGAGAAATTTTTTCATGGCAGTGTCTATTTCGAATCGTTACGCTGATTTTTAAAAAAGAGCGGTATGATATGCCGTTCGTACAGGTTTTGGATTACCTGTTGAGAGATCAATATATGATTTTTTTTAATTGCTTCTACAAATTGGGTTCCCATTTCAGCGGCCACTTTATACCCGACATGGATCAATTGCCGGATGTGCGGGTTAAAATCCGGATGATCCGGGATGTGACGCAGGCTGTTTGCAAACTTCTCGCTGTTCCATTTTTTCACGGTTTGCGGGTCGGGAAGAGAAAGCGGATCAATATCAATGACACTCTGGTAAGGTTTGCACAGTTCACTTCTTCTTTCCCATGATTTCCGGTATATGGTTTTTACCGTATCCAGTGCTTCCCCTCCGGCAAGAGCCAGTCCGATTACCTCTTCCAGCCATGTCGTTCCGGCAGTTTTCAGATGGATTCCCTGGTTATGTTTCGCGGATAACTTTCGGATAACTGGATAGAGTGAGAACTTATCACTCCCGGAGTGGATGCTTAGTTTGAGTTCTTTCGGAAGGTTAAATTGTTTTTTTGCGTGATCCAGGACGAGCAATGTTTCTTCAAAATGAATTTCAAACTGTGACACATCTCCGACATAATCTATTCCTTTATAGAACTGTCCGATAAATTTCGGGGCAATGGTTTGTACCGGGATTTCTTTCAGCAATCCGAGGATAAAAAAGATTTCAAGGGGTGTCTGGGGTGTTTCCACTTCATCCATGGAAACCTCGGTGATGAAGTTCCCTCTTCCTTTCCTGTTGGCAATGTATGCAAAGATCCGGTTTGCCTCCAGGCTTGCTTTCAGGTATCTGGCAGCGATGTTTTCAAGGAAATCCCGGTCGATGAGAAAGGATTTCCCGATTCCGGGAATGGTAAGTTCACCCAAAAAATCCTGCATATCCCGTAAAAAAACAGAAACATCCTCTCTTGATGCAGGTTGATCAATATGGTCTGTAACATCCAGGGTGAAAAAGTCGGCATGATCCAGGAAAAAATCGACCGTATTGAGGTTAATGTGATCTGCATCAACAAAATAGGGGGAGGTCCATTCCTGTTTTTTTACAGCAAGATCTGCTTTTTCGCGTGTTTCGGAGGGGTGTGATTTTATGATTTCGTGTTCCCGGAATGATTTGTTCCAGACGGGTGTGATATCAATTCCGGCATCTCTGGCCTTCCTCAGGGCGGCCAGTTGTGCTTCTGCTTCCTGAGCAAAGCGGTCGCCGATTCCGAGAGAATTTGCTGACAGATTCATAGCATAAGGAGCTAATTTTCAATATATACAATCCTTGGCGGCATTAGCCATTTCAATCAGGTTTTCCGGATCTGTTTCAAAAAAATGATCAGAAGCGGAGCAAATATATCCTCCATTTTCCCCGACGTTTCTAAACAATTCAAATACCTTGTTTCGTATTTCGGATTTCGTTCCTTCAGTTAAAACATTGAACTGATCCAATCCACCAATACAGGAGATCCGGTCACCCACTTTTTGTTTGAATTCCCATGGTTCCTGGTTTCCCCCGACACTTGGAGGAGCAAGGGTCTCACTGGCATCACAGCCGTTTTCGACAATGTATTTCTCAATACCCAGTGTTCCCCCACAGGTATGATAGGTAACCTTAAAGTCAAGTTGATGCAATGCCTGGTGCATTTTTGTATCGTAGGGCAAGCAATAGTCGTTCCTTTGAAGTCATTGATCTCCTGCTGGTAGAACCTATCTAATTTTCTACAAGATAATGATATTCAGTTTTATTTTAAACAGACAAAAAAACTGTTCTTTAACAACATTTGTTTTTATTTTTTTTTGCAGCTTTGTGGTTTATTGATCTGATGAGATACCTGAGAATTATTTTACCCCTTGTTCTTATCGTTTTATTATCTGTCCCGGTTCATGCCCAAAAGATAATTGAAGCATCAGGAAGGATTCTGGACATAGAATCCATGGAGCCTCTTGTTGGGGTAAATATATCTGTCAAGGATAAAGCATTAGGCACTGTCTCAGATACACGTGGGTATTTTTACCTGCGGGTCAGGGAGACCCTTCCACTGACCCTTCGTTTTTCCATGATCGGATATAAAACTGAGGAATATACTGTTGATGAAAGCCCTGAATCGGGGATTCGGATCAGGCTTAAACCCGAAACCTATATAGGTGAAGAGATCATCATTACAACACCTGTAGTAGAGGTTGAACAAAAGACAATGCGTGAGCAGATATCGATTGAATTGCTGGATGCAATTGCCGTCAGGGAAACGCCTTCCGCTAATTTTTACGAAGCCCTTGCCCACCTTAAGGGAGTGGATGTGACGACTCAGAGCATGCAATTTATGACGGTCAATGCCAGGGGCTTTAACTCAACGGAAAACATACGGTTCGTTCAGGTTGTAGATGGGATGGATAACCAGATACCCGGTATGAGTTTTTCTATTGGAAATGTTGCTGGATTAAATGAGCTTGATGTAGAGAGTATTGAGTTCTTGCCGGGACCCTCTTCGGTAATCTATGGTGCAAACGCATTGAATGGTTTACTTGTAATGACAAGCAAGGACCCGTTTGTTTACCAGGGATTGAGTGCCTACGTTAAACCGGGTATCAGTGATCTGAAAACCGGTAGTGATTACCCATTCCAGTTTATTACTAAGCCCTTGGTTGATGCAGGATTACGATATGCTACTTCATTTAATGACAAGATCGCTTTCAAGATTAATGCATCCATCATGAGAGGGAAAGACTGGTATGCAAATGATACCACCAACATCAGACCGGGGAATATCCATTATGAACTTGATCCCGGACACGATGCACTCAATAAATACGGGGACGAGATTACACAGATACTGCCTGTAGGTGAATACGGCGAGAATATAATTGTTGCACGAACAGGATACCGGGACAAACATCTTGTGGATAATGGCGTGAAGAGTATTAAAGTGAATGCTGCAGTCCACTACCGGATCACCGATAACGTAACAGCCATTCTTCAGGCTAATTTTGGAAATGCAACTACCGTTTATACAGCTGATAACAGGATTGCCCTGAGTAATTTTAATGTTTACCAGGGCAAAGCGGAACTGGTGGGTGACCACTTCTTGTTCCGGGGGTACACAACCCAGCAGAATACAGGTGACACCTATGATTCGAGGTACCTGGCGATTCATTTGAATGAAGCTTATGCCAGTGATGAACAATGGTTCAAAGATTACTATGATGCCTATTCCAATAGGCTGATGTTCTGGCAGGTCCAGCCTTATGACCATAATGCTGCCAGGGCCTTCGCAGACAGGAACCGATTAACCCCCAATTCGGCTGCATACAACGAAGAGAAAGAGCGAATCATTAATAATCCGGATTTCAAGGAGGGTGCACGTTTTACAAATAATTCAAGTCTCTATCATCTCGATGGGGTTTACAACTTCAAGCATCAGATCAAATGGATTGAGGTGCAACTGGGGGGAAGTTACAGGTATTATGATCTTGACTCCAAAGGGACCATTTTCCCGGATACAACCGGGAACGATATCTTCTTTACCGAATATGGAGGGTTTGTTGAATTGTCGAAAAAAGTATTCGACGAAAAGGTGCACATTACCGGAAGCCTCAGGTATGATAAAAGTGAGAAATTTCAAGGACACTTTTCACCACGCCTATCGGCATTATATACCTATAAGGAGAAACATAACTTCAGGGCTTCATTTCTCACCGGTTACCGGAATCCAAGTGCTAAAGAGCAATTTATCAATAAAGACCTTGGTTACTCCAGGTTGGTCGGCGGATTAGAGCCTTTGATCGAACCCTTTGATCTTTTCGAGAACAGCATTTATAATTCATCCATTGAAAAATTCAACGACAAAGTGGATGAAGATATGTACAGCACTACCACTACTCCACTTGGATCCGAGCAGGCCATTCTGAAAAACATAGGGATTCTTCAAGATGGAGTTATTCCGAATGGAGCATTCAAAACACTGAGCCCCGAACAGGTGATCTCTTTTGAGTTTGGATATAAAACAAAGCTCGTTGATAAGCTCTTTATTGATGCCGTCTATTATTACAGTATTTATCGTGATTTTATCGGTCTCGTGGAAGTGGTGAAACCCCGTACCAGTCCTACGGTGGATCTCTATACAGCAGCGCATCAGATTAACAATTCATCACAGAGTGAATTGTTTTTTATTTATACTAACGCCCAGGAAAAAGTGATGATCCAGGGCATTTCACTTGGAATGAAATACATGTTTCCGGTTGGAGCTGTGTTGAGTGGTAATGCGACCTGGTCTGATTTGAGGAGTGACCCGAAAGATCCAATCATTCCCGGATTCAATACACCCGGTTTTAAAGCCAACGTTTCTATCTCGAACCGGAGACTTGACAAGCTGGAAAATAATCCCGGATTCAAACGGGTTGGTTTTAACTTGGCCTGGCGTTACCAGAGCAGTATAAACTGGGAAAGTCCCTATGCCTCCGGCTGGCTCGAACCATACAACTCATGGGATTTGCAATTTTCCTATACATTTGTGAATCCCCGGTCAGTCATAAAAGCCGGTGTATCGAATTTTTTGAATATCCCGTACACCAATTCATTTGGAGGTGCACAGGTAGGAGCCTTTTATTATATCTCCTATTCGATTGAGGATTTATTTAATTTCTAATGTCGGGTACATCATGAAAAAAGCAGCTATATACCTGATCCTTTTATTGGCAGCCATAGGATGTACCTATGAATTCCCGGAAACAGAAGTACTTATAAACAGTGGTACAGCAGATTTTTCAACATTTGTATGCATTGGTGACAACTACACTTCCGGATTCATGGATGGAGCGCTCTATACAGCAGGACAGGTTAACTCTCTCGGATCGCTGTTAGCCCGGCAATTAGAAGATGCTACCGGAGGAGTATTTTACCAGGCTGATATTGATTCCGAAAATGGATATAATCCTTTGTTGTCAGGCCCTACCTTTACCTTTGGAAGAATGATCTGTTCTTATCCTAGCTTAACGGCTGTTGAGCCAGTTACTATCGTGCTTCCGGGTGAGATACCGGTATCCTATACAGGAGATAGAGAGCTGCTTACTGATTTCTCAATCCCATTCATGAAATCGTATCAAGCACTTCAGCCTGAGTTCGCCTCAAACATCTATTTCAATCGGATTGCAATTAATCCAGGAACTTCCACGCTACTCGATCAGGCTACTGCTTCATCCCCAACCTTTTTCCTGCTCTGGGTCGGGATGTATGATGCATTGCACTTTGCTACTTCGGGTGCCCAGGGAGATTATGATCCCCCTTCTGATCCTGTACTGCTAAATGATAATGATCTGACTCCGGAAGATCTGTTTGAAAACAGCTATCGTCAGCTGGTTACTGCACTCTTAACTAATCCGCAGACAAAAGGAGTTATTGTCAACCTGCCCTCCTTTGATGACCTGCCCTTTTTCTATACCTATCAGTATGATTTCATACGATTAACCAATGGCCAGAAAAGTGCAGCACAAAGCCATTATTTCCCTTTTAATCAGGCCGTTATTTATCACAACCAGATACCTGACAGTGAATTCCGACCCATGATCGATTTCAACGACAATGGCCCTACACTTTACCCCCAACCGGTGGTGGTTGAAGATGATTCTCTATGCGATGCAATCGATCAGTATGGTAATCCCATTCCAAAGATCAGGCAATTGAATCCGGATGAACTGATACTTTTGACGATACCCATTAATCTGGTGACGAATGGTCTGGGCTGGACTGTGCCGGTGCCAAAAGAGTATTACCTCAATACATTTGATATTCATGTCCTGAACGTAGCCATCAATAGATACAATGAGATCATCCAGCAGGTGGTTGAAGAATTTCCGGATCAGTTGGTTCTGGCAGATCTTCATACTCCCATCAAGGAACTGGCGGCTACAGGAAGAATAAATTCCTGGGGTATTCCTGAAGATCCAAACCTTATCCTTCTTGATGGGGTACCTTTGAAAGCAGACCTTTCCATGAATTCTATCTTTTCATTGGATGGCTTGCATTTCAACCAGCGGGGTAATGCCTGGGTTGCATCTCAAATCATTGAAGCGATAAACCTCCATTTTGGTTCCAATATCTCCTCACCGGAAGTGAATCAATATGTTGGAAATACCGTCATATTGGGAAACTGATCCTGTCGCCATCAGATAACCTGCCTGAAAAATAAAACAAAAAGATATTATTATTAACTTGGGTTCAATTGATGAACACAAGGGTAAACCTTTACAACTCTACAGATTCAGATGGGTATCATACTGGACAGACTCAGGGAAAAGAAAATTCTTGTTTCCGATGGAGCATGGGGAACATACCTGATGGAAAAGGGATTGAAACCCGGTGAGTGCCCGGAATTGTGGAATGTTTCGAAGCGCGACGTCGTACTGGGTATTGCAAAAGGGTATTGTGATGAGGGAATTGATCTGCTTGAGACCAACAGCTTTGGGGGAAGCCGGTTCAAGCTTCGACATTATGGACTGGAGGAAAGAGTACATGAACTGAATAAAGCTGCAGCGGAGATTTCAAGAGAAGCAGCCGGGCAGCAGGTTGTTGTATTGGGATCTATCGGACCCACTGGTAAGATTTTACTCACCGGGGAGATTACGGAAACAGAGTTGTATAATGCTTTTGCTGAACAGGCAGTTGCCCTGGAATCGGGCGGAGCAGATGCTGCCTGCATTGAAACCATGTCGGATACAGCAGAAGCCCTCTGTGCTATACGGGCCGTAAAGGAAAATACCGGTTTGGAAATCATCTGTACGTTTACATTTGAACGAACCCGGCAGGGAGAATACCGGACCATGATGGGAATCTCCCCCTTGGAAATGGCTAAGGTATTGTTGGAATCAGGTATTCCTGTCATCGGGGCAAATTGCGGTAACGGTATCAAAGAGATGGTCCCGATCGTAAAACAGATCCGCGGGTATGATCCACAGGTACCCATCCTGATTCATGCCAATGCCGGAATGCCCATTCTTAAGGGCGGTGAAACACGTTTCATTGAATCCCCTGAAGAGATGGCAAGATGGGTCCCGGAACTGATCGAAGCAGGAGCGAACATCATTGGAGGATGTTGTGGTACCACAACATCCCATATCCGGGCAATAAAAAAGGCCATACAGGCTTATACATCATAACCGATCTGCTGAAAAAAAACAGCGATTGTGGTGGGGGTAATAAACCACACAATCAAGATATGTCATTTGAAAATCGTTAAAGTTGATCACTATGAAAACAATCAGTGCACTGTTTCTCTTTTTTTTAATGTTCTTCCTTTCAGGTTGTGGTACAAAATCATACGACTATCCCTTTCAGGATCCCAGCCTTTCTATTCAGGAGCGGGTGGATGATCTGGTATCCCGGATGACACTGGAGGAGAAGGTATCCCAGATGATTGACCAGGCGGACTCTGTCGGAAGGCTTGGCATTCCTGCTTATAACTGGTGGAATGAGTGTTTGCACGGCGTTGCCCGGGCCGGAACCGCCACGGTCTTTCCCCAGGCAATTGGATTAGCAGCAACATGGAATACAGAGCTGATGTATCACACCGCTGATATCATTTCAACTGAAGCACGGGCAAAACACCATGAGTTTGTGAGGAAAGGCGATAGGGGAAGGTATAAGGGGCTGACATTCTGGTCACCCAATATTAATATTTTCAGGGATCCAAGATGGGGCAGGGGACAGGAGACCTATGGAGAAGACCCGTTTCTGACATCGCGGATGGGAGTTGCATTCGTAACGGGATTACAGGGGAATGATCCAAAATACCTGAAGGTTGTATCCACACCGAAACATTATGCAGTACACAGCGGACCCGAACCAATCCGTCACGCCTATGATGCCATAACGGATATGCGTGACCTGTATGATACCTATCTGCCGGCATTCAAAGCAACAGTTGTTGAGGGGGGTGCCTTTTCCGTGATGGGAGCCTACAACCGGTATCTGGGACAAGCATGCTGTGCCCATGATTTGCTGCTGGAAAAGATATTGCGTGATGACTGGGGCTTTCAGGGGTATGTGGTCTCTGATTGCGGGGCGATCTATGATATCCATCATTTTCATAAACTGGTTGAAACAGAGGCTGAGGCCGCTGCTCTTGCCGTGAAGAAAGGGTGTGATCTAAATTGCGGAAATACCTACCTGTCGCTTTTAGAGGCGGTGGAAAAGGGATACCTGACAGAAGAAGATATTGATGTTTCGGTAAAACGATTGTTTACCGCACGATTCAAACTGGGGATGTTCGATCCACCAGAAATGGTTCCTTATACCAGTACCCCCTTTGAGATGAATGATGCTCCGGAACACGCGGAAGCAGCCCTGCGTGTTGCCCGTGAATCCATGGTGCTACTGAAAAACAGTAAACCAAAGAATTCAACAGGAGAGAACATCCTGCCGTTAAGCAAAGAGCTGGGGAAAATTGCTGTGATCGGTCCGAATGCTAATAATGTTGATGTTTTACTTGGGAACTATAACGGGACCCCATCCAGCCCTGTTACTGCTTTAGAGGGAATACGGGAAAAGGTTGCCGGAAAAGCCAGTGTTGAATTTGTTCAGGGATGTAACCTTGTTGGTGATGATATGGTACTGGAAAGAATTCCACCGGACTATTTTTCTTCGGGAAGCGATACCGGATTTTTGGGTGAATATTTCGACAATCAAAAACTGGAAGGAGAACCGCGGTTAACCAGGCATGATAGAGAGATCTATTTTATCCGGGGCGAAGGTAATTCGATTGGAGATTTGCCCAGTGAAAATTATTCTGCAAGATGGTCTGCTACGTTAAAACCGCCTGTCTCGGGTGAATATACCCTAAGTGTTACTGCCGATGATGGATACCGCCTGTTCATCGATAATGATACCATCATGGACTCCTGGTCTGTTTATGGTCTTAGCTCTACCCGAACAACCTATACCTTCAAAGAGGATAAAGAGTATCAGTTCAGGCTGGAATATTTTCAGCGAGCCTGGAATGCAGAAGTAAAACTGGAATGGGGCTTGCCGGGGAGTAATAGTTTCCAGGATGCCGTGGATCTGGCTGCCAGTTCTGATGTTGCCATTTTTGTTGGAGGGATTTCCCCTCGTTTGGAAGGGGAAGAGATGCGTGTACCATACGAAGGTTTTAAAGGGGGTGACCGGACAAACCTGGAGTTGCCGGCAATACAGAAAAGATTGATACAGGTGATCCATGCAACGGGTACTCCCATCGTTCTTGTGCTGAATTCCGGAAGCGCCCTGGCAGTCAACTGGGAAGATGCAAACCTGCCCGCCATGCTTCTGGCATGGTATCCCGGACAGGCAGGTGGAACAGCCATAGCCGATGTTCTGTTCGGAGATTATAACCCGGCAGGAAGATTGCCGGTCACATTTTACCGTTCGGTAGAGGACTTGCCTCCTTTTGAAGATTATGCAATGGAGGGGAGAACCTACCGTTACTTTAAGGGCGATCCACTCTATCCTTTCGGCTATGGATTAAGCTTTACCCGTTTTGATTATACAGCGTTCGAACTTTCCGACGAAGAACTGAGGATTGGCGATACACTGGAAGTAAGGGTAACGTTGAAAAATGTGGGCGACAGAATGGGTGATGAGGTGGTTCAACTGTATGTAATCGATAAAGAGAGTTCTACATCCGTACCCCTGAAAGCATTGAAAGGATTTCAACGAATTTCACTTGCTGCCGGTGAGGAAAGGGTAGTATCATTTACTCTTGTTTCTGAAGATCTTGCCGTTCTTGATGATAATGGAAAACCTTTCTTTGAGGAGGGATCGTTTGAAGTGATGGTTGGCGGAAATTCGAGCTCAGGCGTTACCAGGGTTTTTACATTGGTCAATAACCAGTAAAAAATAATCGTATGAAACGGTACAACAAAAAATGTTACTTTCTTATTTTAGGATTAACCTTGATTGCTCTATTCTCTTGTTCATCGGAGAGAAAGCGATCACAAACTGAAAGCAGTATGACGGATCAAGAACAATTCCAGTCAGGTACATTCGGGTACGACCTGAACCTGCTGAAAGAGAAGCAGGAAATCATCGTTTTAAAAAGTGAAGATAGCCGGTCACAGGTACTTATCAGTGCCGATTACCAGGGAAGGGTCATGACAACAACTCTTGATGGTCCGGATGGTTACAGCATGGGATGGATGAACCAAGATCTGATCCGGTCAGGAGAAATTCAGGAACACATCAATGCGTATGGCGGGGAGGATCGTTTCTGGTTGGGACCGGAAGGAGGGCAGTTCTCCCTCTTTTTTGAACCGGGTGTACCCTTCGATTTTGAGCACTGGAAAACGCCAAAAGAGATCGATACTGAACCGTTTGATCTCATCTCTGTCAATGATACATCAGCCCGGTTTAAAAAGGAGATGACCTTGATGAATTATTCCGGCATTCAATTTGAACTCCTGGTTAATAGAAATGTAAAGTTATTGACCCAATCAGGAATTGAAAGGATTCTTGGTGTATCGATTGATCATAACATGCCCTTTGTTGGTGTGGAGACAGAAAACAGCATAACCAATACGGGGGAATTCCTCTGGACAAAAGAGACGGGGATGTTATCAATCTGGATCCTCGGAATGTTGAATCCGTCACCGGAAACGACCATTATTATCCCATTCAGAGAAGGAGCAAAAGATAAGCTGGGAAAGATTGTTAATGATGAATATTTTGGGAAGGTTCCGGCTGACAGGCTGATTATCGATGGGGAAGTCCTTTATTTTAAAGGGGATGGAAAATACCGCAGCAAGATCGGTTTGACACCAATGAGGGCAAAGCCGGTAGTCGGAAGTTATGACGGGGAACGGAACGTGTTAACGGTTGTTCAGTTTACGCTGCCTGAGGGAAGGACCGAATACGTGAACTCGATGTGGGAGCTGCAGGATGATCCCTTTTCCGGGGATGCTGTTAATTCATATAACGATGGACCCCTTGAGGATGGGTCACAAATGGGACCCTTCTACGAGTTGGAGAGCTCGTCACCGGCAGCAAACCTGGCACCTGGCGAATCATTGGTTCATTATCACCGGACGATCCATTTCAAAGGAGATGAAGAGGACCTGGATCCGATAGCCAGAGCACTATTTGGAGTGAGTATTGCGGAAATAAAAGCGATATTCTAAGGTTTTTCTTTTATCGCTTTCAGGTATTTCATCACCTGTTCATACACGTTCTCTCCGGTAAAGCCAAGTTTTTCATCCAACACCTTGTAGGGGGCGGAGAATCCGAACGATTCAAGTCCCCAGGTAATACCCTTTGGACCAACCAGTCCCTGCATGGTAACGGGCAGACCGGCAGTCAGTCCAAAGACCGGCACCTCTTCCGGTATCACTTTCTTCTGATAATCGCCGGGTTGTTCACGGAAGAGTCCTTCGGAAATAGCGGATACAATCTGTACCTTTAATCCCTTCTTATCACGTAGTATTTTTGCACCATACAGCAGGGTTGCTACTTCTGAGCCACTGGCTACAAGGACGACATCGGGTTCTCCTTCATCTTTCTGTACGATATATGCTCCTTTTTCTGCCTGGAGGGCATCTTCAAAGCGGGATGATCCGTTAACCGGCAGATCATTAACTGCCTGGCGGGAAAGCAGGAGTGCTGTTGGTGCTTCTTTGTTTGCCAGAGCCATTTTCCAGGCAATGGTTGTTTCCGTTGCATCTGCAGGCCGCAGAGCAAGAAAACAGCGTTTCCCGGAATGGTTTTTCATTTTTTCAAGCAACCGGATTTGTGCTTCCTGTTCGACCGGCTGGTGCGTTGGTCCGTCTTCACCAACCCTGAACGCATCGTGTGACCAGATGTACTTAACGGGGAGTTCCATTAATGCAGCTAAACGGACTGCCGGTTTCATGTAATCAGAGAAGACAAAGAAAGTTCCGCAGACCGGGATAATACCTCCGTGAGCGGCTAATCCATTCATCAAGGCTGCCATGGTTAATTCCGACACACCGGCCTGCAGGAATGATCCTGTGAAATCCCCCCTTTTGAAGGCTTTTGTTTTTGCCAGGAAACCATCCGTTTTATCGCTGTTTGACAGGTCTGCGGATGCAACGATCATATTCTCCACCCTGCCGGCAAGAAAACCGAGAACCGTCCCGGATGCCCCACGGGTAGGAGCATTCTCCTTCTGTATTATCTCCCGGAAGTCAATTTCCGGTAAATGCCCGGCGAGAAAATCATTTCGCTTTTTCGCCAATCCGGGATTCTGTGATTCCCATTTTTTCTGCTCCTCTTTTTTTGCTCCTGCAAATTTTCGTTTTTCTTCCAGAATGTTCACAAAGTATTCTTTCACTTCCGGGAAGATATGAAAGGGATCTTCCGGATCGCCACCCAGTTTTTCGATGGTTTTGGAATAGGAGGCGCCGGCTTTGCTGATCGGCATACCGTGAGTTGACGACTGTTTCTCAAACGGTTTACCCTCCTCCGTAATACATCCTTTACCCATGATGGTTCTTCCAATGATGAGAGATGGTTTACCCGACACTTCATTTGCTTCTTTAAGTGCCTTACGGATCTCTTCCGGGTTGTTCCCGTCGATGGTAGTTACTTTCCATCCCCAGGCTTCATACTTTTTGGCTGTATCCTCACAGGTCACCTCGTTTGTTCCGGTCGACAATTGAATATCATTGGAGTCGTAGAACATGATCAGGTTGCCCAGGCCGAGGAATCCAGCCAGCCGGCCAGCCCCCTGGGATATTTCTTCCTGTATTCCGCCATCCGATATCAGTGTATAGGTCTTATGAGCCATCCACTCCCCGAAACGTGTAGCGAGAAATCGTTCGGCAATGGCAGCTCCGACGGCCATAGCATGTCCCTGCCCCAGCGGTCCTGAAGTATTTTCCACGCCCCGTTGAACATTCAGTTCAGGATGTCCCGGTGTCGGGCTTTTCCATTGCCTGAAGTTCATAATATCTTCCATGGAATAGGCACCGGTCAGTGTGAGGATAGCATATAACATGGGGGACATATGCCCGGGATCGAGAAAAAACCGGTCCCGGTTTGGCCATGCCATATCATCGGGATCAAAATGGAGAAATTCGGAATAGAGGATGTTAATGAAATCGGCCCCACCCATGGCACCACCCGGATGCCCGGATTTTGCATTCTCCACCATGGCGGCAGATAAAACACGAATGTTGTCAGCGGCTTTGCTGGCTATTGAATCATTCATATAGCATAGATTTATAGATAAACGTTATCAGGGATGCGTTCCCCAAAATTAACAAATCACAAAAATCAAATTACAAATAATATTCAATGGTCAATCTCAACCAATATGCCGATTCTTTTGATTCTTTTCTGGAAATTTTTATCCTCATTGAAAAGTCCTTCTTCCCCAAGGATTCGTTTGCTTCAATATAATTAGCTCCTACTGATCCGGACGCTTTTTGTAATTGAATATGATCCTCACGGTTAAGCGGTGTCTGCTTAAGTTTCTTAAGAAATAGCCTTACGTTTTTTGCAAATTGGAAAGTCCTTTCTTCCAGATCATATATTACAGAGGCCTCCAGAACAAAGTCTTGATTTTTGGAATTTTCCAATTGGTAATTATTTGATATTTGTTTGTTGTGATTTGTGATTTTAAAGATAGGTTACCAATAGCACATTTGCAACTAAACTCAATAGTGAAGCTTTATCATACTTCATATGTTGAAGACGCTGTATCTCCACCTCTGCCAGTCCAGTTGGTATGAAAGAATTCCCCACGGGGTTTATCCACCCGTTCATAGGTATGGGCTCCGAAGTAATCCCGTTGCGCCTGTAAAAGGTTTGCGGGTAGCCTTTCAGAACGATATCCATCGTAATAACAGAGTGCGGTGGTCAGGGCAGGTACTGGTATCCCGTTGGTGAGTGCAGTGGAACAGACCCTGCGCCAGCCAGGCTGGGCATTGTTAATGATTTTTTTGAAATGCGGTGCAAGAAGCAGGTTTGCCAGTTTCGAATCGGTATCGAATGCTTCCTTAATCTTTCCGAGAAAAGCGGAACGGATAATGCATCCTCCACGCCACATCAGGGCAATTCCGCCATAGTTGAGGTTCCATCCGTATTCATGAGCGGCTTCACGCATTAGCAGGAATCCCTGGGCATAGGAGACAATTTTTGAAGCAAGCAGGGTAAGCCTGAGATCTTCAATGAATGCTTTTTTATTTCCTGTAAAATTTGGTTTCGGTCCGGTTAAAATTTTTGAAGCCGATACCCGCTCTTCTTTTTGTGCAGAGAGACAGCGGGAAAAGACGGATTCTCCGATCAGGGTTAACGGGATTCCCAGGTTAAGGGCTGCTATGCCGGTCCATTTTCCGGTTCCTTTCTGACCTGCAGTATCCAGGATCTTTTCCACCAGAGGCTCTCCGTCCTCGTCCTTGAAAGCGAGGATATCCCGCGTGATCTCAATCAGGTAACTATCCAGCTCTCCTTCATTCCAGGTTTTGAATACCTCGTGCATTTCCTGGTGCGACATGCCAAGAAAATCTTTCATGAGTTGGTAAGCCTCCGTGATTAATTGCATATCCCCGTATTCAATACCATTGTGTACCATTTTAACAAAGTGTCCGGCTCCTTTTTCCCCAACCCAGTCACAACAGGGAGAACCATCTTCCACTTTAGCACTGATGCTTTGAAATATTTCTTTCACATGGGGCCAGGCATCGGATGAGCCACCGGGCATCATGGAGGGTCCATGCAATGCACCCTCCTCACCTCCCGATACTCCAGTGCCAATGTACAATAGTCCTTTGCTCTCAACATATTCAGTCCTTCGGCTTGTATCCGGGTAATGTGAATTTCCACCATCGATGATGATATCCCCCCGGTTCATTAAGGGGATCAGCTGCTCAATAAAATCGTCCACCGGCTGCCCGGCTTTTACAAGCAGGATCACTTTACGCGGTTTGCTCAGGGAGAGCACAAATTCACCCAGGGAGTGATTTCCGATAATGTTTTTCCCTTTCCCCCGGCCGACAATAAAACGATCAACTTTTATTACGGTTCGGTTGAAAATAGCCACGGTGAATCCTTTGCTTTCCATGTTTAATACCAGGTTCTCTCCCATAACGGCCAACCCGATCAATCCGATGTCTGCTTTCTTTTCCATAGTTGCTATGTTTTGACATTGAATCCGATTTCTTTTAAACAGTTTTTCGTTTTATCATCCCCGGATACCAGCTTAACCGTATGTGTCGGGAATTCTCTTCTGACCGGGTAATCCCCTCTCAACACTTCAAACTGATCTGGAGAATCCACCAATCGCCGGTGATCCTCAGTAATGGGATAGGATGAGAGAACCGCTTCACCAATAACAGTCTCTGTATCTTTATGCTCACAGTGGATAGTGATTTCCCGGTTTGCTGGTTGAGGTATATTTTCGGGATACCAGTCGTGCAGGTCCCAATTGAAATACTTGCTAAGAGACTGGACGGCAACTGAAGTCCCATTCGCTTTGCCATCCTGGGAATACCCGGCAATGTGGGGTGTCCCGATGAATGCCATTTTAAGCAGGTCAACATCCAGGTATGGCTCGTTCTCCCAAACGTCCAGCACAACACCCTTCAAATGCCCGGATCTCAGAGACTCTTTCAGTGCATTTTCATCCGTCACTTTCCCGCGGGATGTATTGATAAGGAAACTACCTTTTTTCATTTTTCCAAGGGATGAAGCATCAACCATCCTGAATGTTTTATCGATGCCTGAATGGATAAGGGGTACGTGCAGGGTAATGATATCTGATTGTTGAAGAATTGTTGCAAGGTTCACAAATTTTCCATCCCCTTCATTTCTTGCCCTGGGTGGATCATTCAATAAGACCTTCATACCCAGATTACGAGCCAGTGATTCAACTTTGGTTCCGACATTACCCACACCGATAATACCCAGTGTCTTTCCTTTCAGGGTGAACCTGAACTGACGTGAGATATGCACGAGAGCAGATGTGATATATTGCTTCACAGACGATGCATTGCATCCCGGAGCATTGTTCCAGATGATCTGGTTTTTAAGGCAATAGGCTGTATCGATATGATCAAATCCTATGGTTGCACTGACAATGAGTTTCACGGATGTCCCTTCTAAAAGACTTCGGTTACATTCCGTGCGTGTACGAATGATGATTGCATCGGCATCGATGATTTCTTTTCGAACGATTTCCTTGCCGGGAAGATACCGGATAGAGGCATATGGCTCCAGTACACCCTGCAAAAAGGGGATCTTATCATCGGCAACAATTTTCATTCTTTTTTTTAAATTACCTGGTTCTAATGCTGGTGACATACATCACTTGATCATGAGGTGATTCGCACCTTTTCAGGAACAAGATCCGTTAGATCTGCGATGCGAACAGGTTTTCCGGATTCAATGCTTTTTCTTGCTGCAATACCGATCAGTATTGACATGGCTCCATCTCTTGAACCGGCAGCATGCCTGAATGGATCCGGCATATCGGGATTTCTGAATATTTGATCCTGGAGCCGCTGGTCTCCTCCTCCATGCCCGCCTCTTCCCCGGGGAAGCTTGATCATCCGGTAGTTCTCAAAATTGTTCATCATGACGATCTCCTCGTAATCGGTAATCGTTTCTGTTGCTTCCTGTTCCATTTCCTTAGCGTGTAACTCAGCCTGGTTAATCTTCTCATCCCTCCTCCACGGTATATCCAGCCATGACTCAAGCCTTCCATGCATTCCGTTAAAGGTAATCCTCCATCCCTCGTAAGGTGAATAGGTTGTCAGTGAATAACTTACCTGGACGTTATTGGCATACTTAATCTGAACCGCCATTTTATCATAAATATCGATCTCCTCTCTCCACAGGCAATTATCACGGATGTATCCATCGAATTGTTCATTTTTCACGTATAGGTTCATCAGCATCGGGTCTGTGGTAATATCCCAGTAAAATTTACATTTCTCCTGATGGGGGCAATTTCTGCATTTTTCTCCGCGGAAGGAATTATTTCTGCCATAATGCTCCAGATCCCCATAAGCAAATACTTCAACCGGATCGGAATCGATCCACCAGTTCAGCAGGTCAAAATGATGGGTGGCTTTATGGACCAGCAGGGTGCCGCTTCTCGATCGGATCCCATGCCATCTTCTGAAATAGGAAGCACCGTGGTAGACATTCAGGTACCAGTGGAAATCAACAGAAGTAATATTTCCCACTTCATTCGATACGAGTAGCTCTTTTATCTTTGTTGCATGGGGCCCATAGCGGTAGTTGAATCCAACTTTAAGTTTTTTACCCGATTTTCTTTCTGATTCAAGTATCTTCTGGCATTTTACTTCATCGGTTGTCAATGGTTTTTCCGTTAATACATCAACTCCCATTTCCAGTCCCTTGATAATGAATTCATGATGGGTCGCATCGACTGTGGTAACAATCAGCATATCCGGTTTTGTTGTGGTCATCATTTCATCAAAGTTGGTGAAGGTAGGACAGGTTGCGTTCATGTAGTTTTTCGCGAATTCAACCCGGCCCGGATTGATATCACATAGCCCAACAAATTCGATCAGATCGGAATAGTTCTCCAGGATCCTTCGACCCCAGAAGGTAGTTCCACGGATTCCTGTTCCCACCAATGCCAAACGTTTTTTTGACAGTGGCTTCCCGGGTATAATCATCGATGTCCCGGGTTTTACGATCATTGCACCGGCAACTGCTGCTCCGGTTGTGGCAATGAATTTTCTCCTGGTTAATCCATTGTTTGTCGGTTTCATTACGTATGGTTTTATTGATTAAGTTATTGAGTTCATCGAGTTTGACCTGACTGCCCACAGTCCCAGAGCCGGATTTGAAATAAAAAAAACCTCTTCTCCATTAGGGAGGCGATTGATCCCATTCTTCATTTTGCCAGGGTCATATCTTTGTCTCATCTCTTTCAGGTTGCCGTAGTTAAAATGCACAGAAAGAATTTCTTTTTCTGTTAGTATTCCCGGGCAATAAGTGATTTGAAACCGCTCTTCAGACGACCCGTGGATCAGATGAGCAGCGGCACTTAAGTTGTCTTGTAGTTCCGGATGTGAATGAACTGCATCCAGTGTGGTGGGTGTTCCGTTGTATCCGAATTTTCTGATCAGCCGGTCAATCTCCCGGTCTTCTCCGAATGTTTTCAATCCCGGAGCCAGGATGACCAGTTCTCCATCATCAGCCATCGCCATGCGGGTTCTGTAGATTGCTTTATTTCCCAACCAGGTGCTTTTGTATTCCGATGGATCAAGATAGACAACTGCCTTTTTAATGGGAGCGTCCAGCAATTGAACATTTACCCGTTGGGATAGTTCCGAACCATGGATAAAGCAAGCTTTATCATCCCCGATGAACAGACCCCGGACAACCTGCTTCCCATCAATATCCCTTCCAATTACGGTTAAGACATAGACAATCAGCGGTAAACGATCTGACAGGGTGTCACTTGCGTAGTCAAGTACCTGTCTGACAGGGTTCTCGATTTTCCCCATCATGTTTTCCATTCCATATACAGCCCCCAGGAAATGACTTTTATTGATTGCTTCAGCACCACCTGTTCCAATGAATATGTTTTTATTGTAATTCGCCATTCCGGTAACTTCGTGTGGTACCACCTGTCCAATCGAGAGAATCAGATCAAAATTTCCTTCAACCAGCAGCTTGTTCACCTGGGCTGTCCATTCGTAATCAACCCTGCCTCCGGAAACTTGTTTTACGAATGCTGATGGCACTATCCCGAGTGATCGGATATCATTCCTCCAATCATGCACATGGAAAAGTCTTTTCGGACAAGCGGGAAACATCTTTTTGATTTCCCCGGAGCTCATGGGTGCATGTGTCCCCAATGCAGGAAGAATGTGGGTGAGTTTGCTACGATAATACTCGTATGCAAAAGCAGTTAGTTCTCCGGCTTTTGAATGGTAGCGTGTGAAATCCGGAGGGATTGCAAGGACCTTTTTTTTCGGGCCAATTCGGTCCAGTGCTTCAAAAAGTCCCTCTTGCACCTCTTGAGGACTAAGTTTTGTTGTATCTGATCCGTTTTCGAAATAAATCATGCTGGTGGATTATTCAATACGGTTCGTTTATTGATCCTGTACCATTTTCCATGTGGGTTTATCCGGAAGATATCGGTTAAACTCTTCAATCAATCCATCTTCATATTTCCCGTTATATTTTCCGGAAAAGAATATATCTGCTGCTTCTTCATAGAATCTTTTCCAGGAGGCAGCTTCATGCCCCGGATTAACCGGGTAAAAGAGTACACCATTCTTTTTTGCTGCCAACAGATCTCCCGGCGCATCGCCAATCATAAGTATTTTATTATCGGGGTATTTTTTTTTAGCAGCCAATGCAAGGTATTCGCCTTTGGTACCGTATTCCTGACCGGCTATGAACCGGACGTATTTTGTAAGATCATTGTCTTCCCATTCCCTGGTTAGCGCTTCCAGGGGTGTTTGTGATACGACAATAGCATCAGACTCAGGTTTTATTTTCTCAAGGGATTCTTTCACATAAGGGAATGGTGAGAGTCCATGCACCCATTGGGCAATCTCTTTGTTAACGGTTTTTGACCAGGTTAATACAAGGTCGATATCATGGTTCCGAACCTGTTTGGCAAACATTTCCAGTGTTGGGTTTCCCAATTTTGTCTCTTTGCTTGTCCATTCTTTGAGAGCAGAAAGATCGGGTACCTGAAAACCTCGTTCCACCACTTCTTTGCGTTTTTTTAACAGTTCAAAACATTCGATCAGGGCAAGGAACCGGTTGATGCCGCGGGTTTGTGAATAGAGATTCACAAATTCCCATGTCTCTCTGGCTATTTTTGAGATGGGAAGGAGACCGTAATAACGCAGCACATTAGGGCAAAAAAACTCTTTCTGCTTTGGTTCCATAGTATCAAACACACATCCGTCAGAGTCGATGCCGATGAAAAACGGGTGGTTGGGTTTGAGATCACGAAGTTGTTGCTGAGGATCCATTCTAAAAAAATTCTGATTTATGATGAAATTAAATGTTAATGTATAATTCAATTATGAATATTGAATACAGAATTTCGAATGATGAAGGACATAAGATTAAATTATCGCTCATCGATTTTTCTCATCTGATTTCAAGTTGGTCTGAGCAGTTTCAATACTTTTAACAAAAATTGAAATCAACTCCTCATTTTCAGGCAATGCTTCACCATAATTGAAAGCTGGGGATGTACCTGAACGAATCAAATTTCCCCCAAGATGTTTCCCTGGAATTGTATTTCCAATTTGTTCAGCAATCTTGATAATTAAAATCCCGAAGTCAATTAATCGATCTTCTAAGTCATACTTTTTATTTTCCATTCTTAATTAATTTTGTTCAAAAATTTCTATCCATTTGCAAAAATTTGGTATTCTATTTTCTTATTAATGATTCGTTATTCAGTTTTTTAAATTTCATCATTCGTTATTCATTATTCGATATTCGATATTTCAATAGGCTTCCGGCACATACTCTTTCAACTTCTTTTCCGCGAACACCATGTTGAACCGGGTAAACCGCTGTTTGCCATCAATCAGTGGGACGGATGGCCAATCATTGCCGATCAGTGGCCGGACATAGTCAAGAAATTCATCCGTGACGTCCACTCCGTTCGGAGCAATCCATTCTTTTGGGAATGTGCGTTCCGAGAGTGCCATTTTTTCCAGCGGCACCTTATCGTACTTCACCGAGTAGACTGTCCCTGGTTCACGCAGCAGGGTTGCCATCCATCCGTTTCCTTCGTTCATTGCAATTTCAACTGCTTTCTGTCCCACGTTGTATGCTTCTTCCAGGTCGGTGACCGATGCATAAATGGCTGAGCTTCGCTGATCCGTTCCCATTACCTGGCCACGTGCTGCTCCCCTGGCGTTAATTCCACTCTGGTTTAGGTAGTTAATCACAGTCTGGTAAACAGTAGTTTTTGTTGAACCAAAAGAGGTGTGTCCGAAGGCATCCCGGACATCGCCGATATCTCCCACATCAAATCCTTCACTGACGACGACAATGCATCTGCCATTCTTTTTCAGTTGCTCGTTCACATGATCTGCCATTTGTTTCAGTCCTAAACCGGATTCCGGAAGGTAAATGAGCATAGGGAAAGACCGGTCAGGGTCTGCAAGCCGCGATGCTGCGGGAATATACCCGATCTTTCTTCCCATGGCCTGCAGTACAAGGACCGGGTCTGCCGGTGCAGACCCCCTGTTTTCTTCGTTGGCATTCTGCACGATGCAGGACCAGTATCGGGCAACACTTCCATACCCGGGGGTGTGATCAATTAGCTTGAATTCGTTATCTCCCAGATCATTATCGATTGTTTTTGGGACGCCGGTTGATATTAATTCAATGCCCCTTTCACGAGCCAGCCGGCTAACCTTATAGGCCGTGTGCTGTGAATCGTTGCCTCCGATATAGAAAAAGAAACCAATGTTGTGTGCACGGAAAACATCCAGGATCCGGTTGAAATCGTTTTCCTGCTGATCCAGCAGTTTATACCGGCATGTTCCAATACTACCAGCTGCAGGAGTATTCCTGAGCAGTGCGATTTCATCTTTGTCCTGAACCGAGAGATTCAATAACTCCTCTTTCAGCACGCCCTCAATGCCATGCCATCCCGCATAGATTGTTCCGAAAATTTCCGGAAATTTCCGGCATGTCTCGATGATGCCACGGAGTGAGTTATTAATGACCGGCGAGGGTCCTCCCGATTGAGCTACAATAACATTCTTTGCCATATTATTTAATCTACAATTAACATTTATGCAATCAACGATTTACTTTACTCTTAATCCTTCATCAATTATCCTTAATCCTTACTTATTCCTTTTCACACTCCCCCGTAGGCACTATATCCACCGTCAACTGGCAGGACAATACCGGTTATGAATCTGGAAAGATCCGAAAGCAGGAAGAGCACCGGTCCGTGGAGATCCTCGGGGTTACCGAATTTGCCCATGGGTGTGTGATCTACGATCTTCTGTCCGCGCAATGTAAATCCTCCGTTATCTTCATCCAGAACCAGGAACCTGTTCTGTTTGGTGATAAAGAATCCGGGAGCAATGGCATTCACACGTACACCGGTTTTTCCCAGGTGTACTGCCAGCCACTGGGTGAAATTATTTACTGAAGCTTTAGCTGCTGAATAGGCAGCGACTTTAGTCAGGGGTTTGAATGCACTCATGGAAGAGATATTGAGGACTACCCCCTGGTGATTCTTCACCATATCTTTAGTCAGTACCATGGTGGGTAACAGGGTTCCTAAAAAATTCAGTGCAAATACCTTTTCAAAACCATTGGTTTCAAGACCGTAGAATCCTTTCTCCAGGTCGTCCCCCTCCTTAGTAATCTCTTCCAGCTCGGTGGTGGCTGTGGGAGCATTACCGCCTGCTCCGTTGATTAAAAAATCGATTGGACCCAGTACACTGTTCACCTCCTGCTTGAGTTCTGTAAGTGATTTTTTGGACAGGACATCCGCTTCAAATCCAATACACCTTGTCCCGGTTTTTGCTTCGATTTCTGACGCTAACCCGACAGTAGCCGGTTTATCAATATCAGCAATGACGGTTTTTATCCCGGAGGATGCAAGTGCACCTACGATTGAGCTTCCGAGTACACCAGCCCCTCCTGTTATAATGCATACCTTTCCGTTTAGATCCTTAAGCGTTAAATCATCCATATTTTTGGTTTTATTCAAATTCAAGATAGTAGCGATAATTTTCTCTGGTTATGATATCAATGGGCATAAGATGAAGTGCCTTCACCGGTTTCTTATGAACCAGGTAATTAAACAGGGAGTAGACCCCGTGGTACCCTTGTTCACGTGGCTTCTGACAAATTAAAAAATCAATGGTTCCTGATTTCAGGAACTTCAGGTTATCCTTTGTCAGATCATACCCAATCAACCGAAGGTGGTCTGTTTTCATCTGTTTGATCGATCTGGCAATGATGTGGGCATTGCAGGTAATAAAGATCCCTTTCGTTTTATGATTGTTGATTGATGGTAGAAGGCGCTTAACAGCACTCCTTTCTGATCCGGAGATGTAAAGGGTCTCAATAACTGCTTTCCCTAAGTGTTCATGGTCGCCAAACCAGGCTTTGAAGCCATTCTCCCTCTGTTTTAAATGATTGATGTTTTCTTCCTCCTTTGCGACGTGAATTACCAGGAACCGGGATTTTGAGGTGCATCCAATGCTGATCAATCTGGCTGCCAGGTAACCACTCTGGAAAGAATCCTGACCGAAATAGCTGATGTTTTTTAATCCCCGGATATTCGAATCAATGAAGACATAAGGGATACCCCTCTCCTCACATGCTTTTAAAAATGCCAGGCTTTCATGATAGAAAACCGGAGCCAGTAATACTGCATCCGGAGTAGAATTCAGGAGTTTCTTTGTCGCTTCATGAAAAGTATCTGCATCGTGTTGATCAAAAAAATAGTAACTCAGGTTTACACTGAAATCTGCAATTTCTGAAGCTGCTTTCTTTATTCCTTCCAATGGCCCTGACCAGTAGGTATTATTCCTGGTGTAAAAAGGAATCAATGTGGCAAGGAGGTATCTTTTCCTGGATGCCAGGGTCCTCGCTATCATGTTCGGTTCGTAATGATACTTCCTGATGATCTCCTGTATCTTCTCCTTTGTGGATTTCGATACTCCGCCACGATTGTGAATTACCCGGTCAACCGTACCAATCGAAACTTCGGCTTTCTCCGCGATTTCACGAATCCCTATGTTTTGCACGGTTTTTATAATGTGTTGGTCTTACGGGTTTGATCCGAGTCGATCTGGATGATTAAAGAACAAATATAAAAATTATTTTTCGAATTACGTGTACGTACACGCAAAAATAGTTCACTTTTTGTGTTTCTTCTTTTTTAGAAAATATCAAGTGAAGCCAAAGAAATGGTTAACTTTGAAAACGACCCATTGAAGGGGATGAGTGATACAAATAATGTAAACTTATTGGAGTATGAAAACAGGAACAGTCATCGGTATGTTTTGCATGATCCTTTGTGGCTCGATTAGCTTTGGACAGACAGACTGCGAAGTATTGAAACCGGAAATTTCGCTGATTTACAAAGGGGAGTGCAAAAAGGGTTTGGCGCATGGAAAAGGGGAAGCTTCGGGAAGGGATAATTATGTCGGAGAATTCAGAAAGGGACTGCCCAACGGCACGGGGATATATACCTGGTCAACGGGTGAGGTTTATGAAGGGGAGTGGAGAAATGGTAAACGGCATGGCTATGGTACTTACTCTTTTATTTCAAGTGGAAGGGATTCATTACTGCAGGGGATGTGGGCGAATGATGTCTTTAAAGGAATGAGTGAAGCGGATGCCGTGCATGTAGTCATGAAGAGAAATCTGGTACGGTATACCTCTATGCGTCGTGGGGATGGGAACCAGGTGATTGTAAAGATCCTGATGGGAGGAGCTCCCAATTCTGATATTGAAGATTTGATGTTTGTTTCGAATTCCGGATCTGAGATACGGTATAGTCATGTTACAGGGTTTGACAATGTTGAGTTCCCATTTTGGGGAAAAGTAACCTACTCAACCTGGAATAAGCTGAAAACCATGCGGTATGATGTTGTATTTGAATTTGAGATCACACAACCCGGATTATGGGAGATATCACTTCACCATTGATATCCTGTACTTCACCATTCAATTTTTAATTTACAATTTAAAAGATCGAAGTAATGAAATTTGTTAACAGCCGTAAACTGAAACTGGCTTTCAGTAAATCTTTATCTGTTTTAATCTTTGGAGCAGTTTTGTTTCCTGCCACTCTGCTTGAAACCCGGGCAGAAGTGAAACTGGCAACCATATTCAGTGATCACATGGTATTGCAGCGAGGAATTGAAATACCGGTTTGGGGCTGGGCTGATCGGGGTGAAACGGTTACCCTGTCGCTGGGCGGTCAAACGGTGTCAGTCAAGCCGGATAAGAGTGGAAAATGGATGGTCCGGTTTGCCCCGATGGATGCCGGGGGACCATACGAAATGAATATTCAGGGAAAAAATAATATAACCCTCACCGGTATTCTTATTGGTGATGTCTGGCTGTGTGGAGGACAATCCAACATGGAGATGCCGGTCAAGGGATGGCCCGGACAGCCAATTTTAAACTCTGAGCGGGAGATTCAGGAGGCACATTACCCCAATATCCGGTTGATCACTGTCGGGAAAAAGATCAGTACCCGGCCGTTGAAAAACATTGAAAGTTCAGGATGGGAAAGTGCTATTGGAACCAATATTGCAGATTTTTCAGCTGTCGGCTACTTCTTTGGAAAGGATGTTTACCTGGATCAGGATATTCCCATTGGTTTAATCAGTGTAAACTGGGGAGGTACGGTTTGTGAAACATGGACCAGTGCTGAATCATTGGCAGAGGATCCTGATTTTGGATCGATCATTGATGAAATGGAGAAATCAGACAAACCCGTCGAGGATTACATGCGTGAAAATGAGGAAGCAATAACCAGATGGATTCAACAGGTTGAGGAAAATGATGAAGGACTGAAAAAGGGGTGGATGAACCTGAAAGCCATACCTGATAACTGGAAAGGGATGAAATTACCAGGTCTTTGGGAACGCGAGATGACCTATGATTATGATGGCATTATCTGGTTTATTAAGGAGGTAAACATTCCGGAGCACCTTGCAGGGAAAGACTTTACATTGCACGCAGGGTATATTGATGATTCGGATCAGACCTGGTTCAATGGAGTAAAAATTGGCGGGTTGGAAAACCGGTGGGATCAATCAAGAGAATATCCCATCCCTGGTGAATATGTGAAAAAAGGGAAAAACATGATCATCATTCGTGTAATAGATACCGGTGGAGGAGGAGGAATATATGGAAACCCGAAGGAATTAGTTTTGAACACAACCACTGGAGATGATGTTATTCCCCTTTCAGGAGAATGGAAATACCAGGTTGGTTATGAGTTCATTGAAAATCCGCCTTCGGCTGGTTTTGATCCTAACAGTAAACCCACCCTCCTGTTTAATGGAATGCTCCACCCCTTGATCCCATTCGGGATTAAAGGAGCAATCTGGTACCAGGGAGAATCAAATGATTCACGGGCTTACCAGTACAGGAGACTTTTCCCGCTGATGATTCGGGATTGGAGAAAACACTGGAACCAGGGTGACTTCCCATTTCTATTTGTACAACTTGCTGCATACAAACCGGTAAATGAAAATCCGGTTGAAAGTGACTGGGCTGAGCTGCGTGAGGCGCAATTGATGACCCTTGCCCTGCCCAATACGGGAATGGCTGTTGCTATCGATATTGGTGAAGCAGATAATATCCATCCTGCAAATAAAGAAGAAGTTGGAAGAAGACTGGCTCTTGCAGCAAAAAAAATTGCATATAACCAGGAGGTAGTTTACTCTGGTCCTATTTATCAGTCGATGGAAATTACCGGTAAGGAGATAAAAATAGCATTTACTCATACCGGAACCGGACTGGTAGCAAAAGACAAGTATGGTTACCTCAGGGGATTTGCCATTGCCGGTGAAGACAAGGTCTTTCACTGGGCTAATGCGCGCCTGGAAGGCGATACCGTGGTTGTTTATCATCCCTCCATTCAGAATCCCCTAACTGTTCGGTATGCATGGAGTGACAATCCGGACGATGCCAATCTCTATAACAAAGAGGGACTACCCGCTTCACCCTTCAGAACGGACAACTGGCCCGGGATAACTGAGGGTGTAAAATAGTTCATGATTCCATTACCTGTCCCTGGTCTTCCTTGTATTTCAGTTTAAAATAGACCAGTACAGCAAATATTGGGATAATGGGAAAGGTAATGGCGTTCACAATGGAGGAAACCAGTACAAATCCCGGAGTAATGAAGGATAACAGGGATTCTCCACTTTCCATCATATCCAAAGCCGTGTTGGGATTCAACAGTTTCAATAGATCAATGGAAAAAGGAGCCATGGCGATAGCACTCAGGATCATTGATGCTACCATGATCAGAATGGAAATAACAATCAGAGCACCCAGTGTTGGCCAGAAATCGAGATGACCAAGTTTGAAACAGCGGCTGATGGTAGTAATGGGATCTTCTTTTTCAACGATAAGAATTGGAGTTACTGGCAGGAAAATAGTTCCGAAATAGAGAAGTGCTACAAGCATGCCCACGATCAGAAGAAACAGACCGATCGTCATACTTACGGTCAGGATAATGCCAATAATCAGGATAATTAACAGGTAGGGAAGGGCAAATTTTTTGATTGCCTCTCCAAATAGGGAGGAGTGACTCTTTTTGGGATCAATATGCTGATATATAATAAAATAATGAATGAATAGATAGAGGAGGGAATACCCGATAAATAACACAAGAAGGAACAAAAAAAGTTTACCAAGCAAACCTCCTACTTGCTCAGGATTATTGACAAAATCATAGGTAAAAGAATCCTTAAGGTTCGTTGCAAACAACAACATGCTCATCAGCACAATTCCTAAAAAACTATACAGAAAGAGCCAACCGAAATGTTTTTTATAAATCTGAAAAGTCTGTGTAAACAGAGCCTCAAAGTCCATCGGCTGATACAGGGGATGGTTCTGATAATTTTCCATGCGTGGTATTTGATTGGTGATAGTTGGATATAAAACCGAATAAAATTACAAAAATTTTAATACCGGAGAGAGAATGTTTTAACTTTACCATATTCAACCTGCTGGATCAATCCATGAAGGAGTATGATGATACCATGGACCTGAGCCTGGAATACTGAGGTAAAGCCTGGATATTTGTCGATAAAATAGTTGGTAAATAAAATAACTTACGAAAACCAAAGAATATGAAAAAAATTTGTTACTCCTTATCACTGCTTATGTTGTTAAACCTCTCCGGATTCAGCCAGAAGAAATTAACAACCGAAACGGAAAAAGAAAAAACGGAACGCATGGCCTGGTGGGTCAATGACCGTTTTGGGATGTTTATTCACTGGGGTTTATACGCCCTGCCTGCACGGCATGAATGGGTTAAAACCCACGAACAGATCCCTGAGGAAGAATACCAGAAATATTTTGACCGGTTCAATCCCGATCTGTTCAATCCCGCTGACTGGGCGAAAATGGCGAAAGAAGCAGGAATGAAGTATGCAGTCATTACATCCAAACACCATGAGGGATTCTGTATGTTTGATTCTGAATTTACAGAGTATAAGGTTACCAATACTCCGTATGGTAAGGATATCATCAAAGAGTGGGTGGATGCTTTTAGGGCTGAGGGATTGAAAATAGGTTTTTATTACAGCCTGATTGACTGGCATCATCCGGAATATACAGTAGACCGAATTCATCCCTTACGACCTTCAACAGATCAGGAATATGTTGAGATGAACAAGGATCGGGATATGAATATCTACAGGAAATACATGCATAACCAGGTTCGTGAGATCCTGACAAAATATGGAAAAATAGACATCCTGTGGCTTGACTACTCATTTCCCGGTAAGCATGGTAAGGACAGGAACGACTGGGATTCGGAGGAACTGCTGAAAATGGTCCGTCAATTGCAGCCTGATATCATACTCAATGACCGGATGGATCTGAAAGATTATAAGGATGGATGGGATTTCACCACACCGGAACAGTTTAAGGTTCCAGCCTGGCCGGAAGTGAACGGAAAAAAGGTTCCCTGGGAAACCTGCCAGACATTCTCCGGTTCATGGGGTTATTACCGGGATGAACTTACATGGAAAGACACCAGGCAGTTGCTCGTTTTGCTGATCGAATCGGTAAGCAAAGGGGGAAATTTGTTGCTGAATGTTGGGCCAACGGGAAGGGGAACGTTTGATTACCGGGCGCAGGCTGCACTGGCATCGATGGGAGAGTGGATGAAGGTTAACAGCCGTTCGATCTATGGTTGTACCCAGGCTCCCGAAGAATTCGAAATCCCGGATCATTGCCTGCTGACTTATAATCCGGAGACGAAACGGTTATATATCCACCTGCTTGATTATCCGCTACAAAACTTTATGCTTCCCGGATACAGAGGGAAAGTTAAGTATGCTCAGTTCCTGCATGATGCCTCGGAAATACGAATTACCGAACCGCACGGATACTGGATTGAACAGGAGGTGGGGGAGGATGATATTAACCTCTCCCTGCCCGTAATCAAACCAAATGTGGAGATCCCGGTAATTGAGGTGTTCCTGGAGGATAAGTAGTACGTCACGCACGGTCTGACCGGTCTTTTCCGGTCTGACCGCCCGCCTGAACGACACAGTCGGGCAGGATGGGAAAACACGCAATCCGTCAGACGCTGGATGCGTCAGACGGTCCGTCACGCACGGTCTGACCGGCTTTTTCCGGTCTGACCGCCC
>Ga0315543_1000862_pt1 | contig 34936 bp, 26 predicted proteins | sample SalMarSW160210MG_2_FD_203098 | JGI IMG/M metagenome (GOLD analysis project Ga0315543, IMG submission 203098) | Salt marsh sediment microbial communities from the Plum Island Ecosystem LTER, Massachusetts, United States - Salt Marsh Sediment SW1601-210 ...
GTTTTTGAAGCTCATGGGGGCGTTTTTATCAGAGATATTTCTTCTCGAAATCAAGATGACTGAGAGAAAGTAGCTACCGCCATGTCTGGCACATCTATGTTTTATTTTGTAAAAAAGCAATCCTCTGTGCTACTGCCTTGCTAGCTTGGATACGGGACTTAGCCTTGCTCAGGTCTTTTGCCAGCTTATCATCCCCCACCACATCTCTGATCCAGCTACTGAAATCGTTTCTCCCCTCACCCGAATGGTAATGGAAAGTCTCGTCACTCATATCATTTAGAGCCTTTCCAAGCTCCCTGAGGTTCTTGATAAGTTTACCATCATGACACCAGAAGTGTTTATCATCCGGCACATCCCCTAAGCGTCTATTTGCTTCTTCCTTGCTAATCTTGACAATCTTGACCATACTCGCCCACCTCCTGACTTGATACTATGTTTACATTATACTACAGAAATTCCCAAACCGAAATCAAAAGGAGTCGCAGAATGCAAGGAACAATATACGCTACCGAGTCTGCGGTGTAGCCCCTATGCCAGCTTTATATCGGAGTGCGTGTTTACTTCCTTGAGAAACTGCAACAGGATCTGGCTTCTCAAGTCGTTGCGACCCCGCAATGGAGCCACGAACTTGCCCTTAATCCAGACGCGCTCTGGTTCAATATGGATCAGGACACGAGGGCCATTCGTGGCTTCGTTCAGAAACTGAGGGTAGCCATTTTGGAATACTCGGCCGGCCTCTCTCACATAGACTTTGTCCTGGCTCTTTAAGATACCTTCCAGGAGTTTACTAGCTTTCTCTACATTGCTATCAGTGGTGAGGGGGATACGGACTTCATCAAACATATAGTCAGAAGAAATAGCCTCAGAGTGCACCGAATAGTCCTTCGAGTAATTCAATACAGGTTGGTCTAGGACCAGCATGTTGGGCACATGCAATAACCTGCCAGTGAGCTCACCTCCTAGCTTTTCGTCTTCTCCAACCTCTTCTAGAGTAGTATGGAGTAGTCCCACCCTTCGCACATCGCCCTTTACATTAGCAATGCGAATTCTATCTCCTAGGCCATAAATGCCGGAGAAGTTGATGGCAAAGTAAGCTAGAAAACTGGCAGTGTATTTTTGCAAAGCTAGAGCCAGCCCCAAAGTGATAATAGGCACCCATATAGCTATCTGAGGCACGTAAATCGCTGCCACCACGGTAGCTGCAGCTAGTGCTGCGGCTACGGCCAAACCCACAACTGCCGTGAGTAGCCTAACACTACGTATTTTGCCTCGAACTATGAGTGCCATTACCTCATTGTGAGCTCAGCTATCACTTGAAGGTAACTGATATGCAATAACAGTCTATTACAGTCTTGCCCTGAGCCAGTTCAGCCTCGTCTCCATCTTGCGAGCAGCGGTTGCCTGGGTGGTGGCCTTCTGTAATTGATTGGCCAGGGTTACATCGCCGACGACATCCCTGACCCAGTTACTGAAATCATTTTCGTCTCCAGCAGCATGATATTGAAATGTTTCCTCTGTCATTTCCCGAAGTGTTGTGGCAAGTTCATCTAAATTCTTTGCCATCCGGCCATCATGAAACCAAAATACTTTGTCTTGCGGGACGTCTCTTAACCACAGCTCGGCTAGCTCTTTTTTGGTTTTAGTTACCATGACTATTGTCTTACCTCCTCTGGGCTAATTACTACTATCATCTCTATTTTTCTTTCTCAAGAATGAGAGAATTCTCCATCCCAGATCAGGGGTGGGAGAGTTACCCCTCCCACCCCTATGCCCCCGGCTATGGCTTACTTACTTTTTGGGGCCAGGCTTACCAGGCATGGGTTTCTTTTGCATTTGCATCACCTCCTTTTTTTTCAGAAATAAACATGGTGCTTTAATTCTTCTTATGAATATGTTATAAATAACCTATACTTCATTTGCATTCATGATACATGAATAATGATTTATTATTCATGTATCATTATACATCTAATAGGTTGTTTGTCAAGACCTTTGGCGAAAATCTTACAAAAATTCGATGAAAATTTATTAAAAAGAGGTGAAACATGCCGGAGTGGACATTTCTTAGCAACCACGCTCTGGTGCTGAGCTATATCGCTCACCACCCCCGAATAACTGCCCGGGATCTGGCTAATGCCGTTGGCATCACAGAAAGGACAACGAGAAAGATAATCGCCGACCTGCTGGACACCGGCTACATCACCAAGAAGCGAGAAGGACGGCGCAATCGCTACCGAGTCAACCCTGACCTCGATCTTCGTCATCCTATCCATGGTGAAACCGCTGTAGGAGACCTTCTTGAGGCGCTAGGTTGGAAGAGGCCAAGGAGAACTGTAAAAACACACTGACGTGAGCATAACTGCAAAAGATTATGTGCTTACTAAATGACGTTGGGTGGGTTGCTTTTCACAGAATTAGGCCCTAACCAACATCGCTTCATATTCATCATTGTCCATATAACTTAGGCAGTTTTTTGGTCAACATTAGTTTGCCATCCATTTCAGCCTGCAAAGAATGTAGTTATTCATATAATAGCATAAGCCATATTCTGCTATAATACAATATTTGTCTGGCTTTAGAAGAAATCGACTGATATCTCCTCGGTGAGCCATGGCAGAGATACTGGGTTGGCATAACGATGAAGATGAAAATAAAAATGGGTGAGTGAGGAGAAATATGTCTCCGAAAGGAAAACTACCAGAACGAATAAACAGACTGGAGGAGCTGGCTAATAATCTGTGGTGGAGCTGGCATACCCAGGCACGTGACCTGTTCCGGGCCCTGGACTATCCACTATGGCGGTTGGGTGGGCACAACCCGGTCAAACAATTACATGAGATCAGCACCGATAAGTTAGCAGCGGCCGCCACCGACCCCACCTTTCTTAGTCTATATGATTCTGTGATGTCGGCTTTCGACGCTGAGATGTCAGACAATGATAGCTGGTTTGCTACCAAATATCCCAATGTCTTAGACGGCCCCGTTGCCTACTTCTCAATGGAATTTGCCATACATAACTCCCTTCCCATATATGCTGGTGGACTGGGAGTTTTAGCTGGCGACACGTGCAAGGAGGCATGTGACCTGGGGCTGCCCCTGGTCGGAGTTGGCTTCATGTACCCTCAAGGGTATTTCCACCAGCATATTTCCGCTGAGGGCTGGCAAGAGGAAACTTATAGACAGTTGGATTTCGATGAAGCACCTATCAACCCAATCAGTCCAGTCCCTCGTTCTAATCGCTGTGGCCCGCTGATTCAGATTGAACTAGGTGGTAGGCCCTTATACATTGGGGTGTGGCAGGTGCGTTTGGGCCGGGTCGACCTTTATCTGCTGTGTTGTGATGTTGAAGGGAATATGCCCCAGGGCCGGCAGCTATGTGCTCGCCTCTATACCGCTGACCACGAGCAGCGCATCCAGCAGGAGGTCACGCTAGGAGTTGGCGGAGTGCGTGCCTTACGGGCCCTTGGCATCAAGCCCTCGGTGTGGCATGCCAACGAAGGCCACAATGCCTTCATGATGCTGGAACGTGTGAGGGAAGAGGTAGAAAAAGGCGTGACCTTCACTGAAGCCCTCCAAAAGGTACAGGCGACTACCGTTTTCACCACTCATACGCCAGTCGCCGCGGGGCACGATATCTTTCCTATCCCACTTGTGGAGAAATACTTCAATAGTTATTGGGAATCCCTGGGAATCAGCCGAGAAACATTCCTGGAGCTGGGACGGCAAGATGGCACAAGCGACCAAACCTTCAATATGACTGTGCTTGCCTTAAAGATGGCTGGCCATCGCAATGCCGTTAGTCAGCTTCACGGAAAAGTTACCCGAAGGATGTGGCATGGACTCTGGCCCGAAGTTAAAGAAGATGAAACGCCTATCTCTCATATTACTAACGGGATTCACGTGCCCACCTGGGCTGCCCTGGAGATGAGCCGCCTCTACGAGAAGCACTTAGGTCAGGATGTGTCAAAAAGATACGATGACATCAATTTTGGGAAGTCTGTGCTAAATATCCCTGATGAGGAACTCTGGGCAGTGCGTCAAATCCTTAAACGTAAGCTTATCGGCGCCATGGCAGAGCGAGCCCGCCAATGTTCCACTGAACGTGAATGCACAGCCCGACAGGTGCTGGCTATGGGCGCTTTGCTCGACCCGAATGCTCTGACCATCGGTTTCGTCCGCCGTTTTACCGAGTACAAGCGGCCAGCGTTAATTTTCCATGACATTGAGCGTCTCAAGCGAATTGTCACTGATAGCTGGCACCCAGTCCAGATAATCTTCGCTGGCAAGTCCCACCCCGCTGACTTTCCTTCAAAGCAACTCCTTCAGCACGTATACACTCTGGCTACGGATCATGAATTCCAAGGGCGAATAGCTTTTGTTGAAGATTACGATATGCATATGGCTCGCTATCTGGTCCAGGGAGTAGATATCTGGCTGAATACGCCACGCCGCCTCCAAGAAGCCTGCGGCACTAGCGGTATGAAAGCTTCGGTAAATGGTGTCCTGCATCTCAGCGTTCGAGATGGCTGGTGGTACGAAGGCTATAATGGCGCTAATGGCTGGGCTATCGGCGATGAGGTCAAAGCATATGACCCAGGGGAAGAAGATAGGTCAGATGCCGAGGCGCTCTACCGCCTTCTGGAAGAGGAAATTGTACCTCTCTACTACCAGCGAGACAGGGGTGGGGTGCCCTATGGCTGGATGCATATGGCCAAAGAGGCAATTAGCTCGATTGTACCTGTCTTTTGCACCCGGCGGATGTTGAAGGAATATGTCGAGCAAATGTATATACCGGCGGCCCAGTCTCTAAAGAATCAAGGACATTAACTCGAGACTTTACGTCGAGCCATCTCGTAAAGAGCCTCGTACCTTGGGATAGAGGCTTTCCAGGAAAAATCAGCTTGCATAGCCCGTACCATCAGCTTGCGCCACTCATTTTTGTTTTTAAGAGCTGTGAGCGCACGTTTCAATGTTGCTAATAGCTCACCAGCATCATATTGCTCGAAGACGAAGCCAAGGCACCCCGATAGGTCAGGGGAGCAACCCGCTATTGTTTCAGTCAGGCCTCCAGTACGCCTCACCACGGGGATACTACCATAACGCATGGCAATGAGCGGGGCCAGTCCACAGGGCTCAAACCGAGAAGGCACGAGAAATATGTCACACCCGGCAAAGATGAGCTGTGCTAAAGAAAAATCGAGAGTAAGGAATGCCCGAACTTTCTTTGGATACAGACTTTCCAACTTCTTGAAGGATTCCTGGTACTCTACATCGCCAACCCCCTGCAAGACGAATTGGACATCCGCTTCAGCTAGTAGTGATTCTAGCGCTCCCGCGCCACCAGCAAGGATAGCAATGCCTTTCTGGTCAACTAAACGTCCCGCAGCGCCCAATAATGGAATAGCAGCATTTACTGGCAGTCCAGCTTTCTCTTGCAATGCGGTCTTGTTCGTAATCCTTTTATCTAGGCTGCCAACATCGTAGTTGGCGGCAATAATTCGGTCGGTAGATGGGTCAAATTGCTCGTAATCTACGCCATTGAGGATGCCAAAGAGGCTATCTTGGCGCCTTTGCAACAATGTTTCCAACCCCACTCCATATTCAGGAGTCAAAATTTCCCTGGCGTAGGTCTCGCTCACCGTAGAGACGAGGTCGCTGTGATAGATGCCAAGACCTGTCATGCTATAGCATTTGTCACGAGAGGGGTCCCCTGGAGGTGGCATGTACTTATATAAGCCAGCACGTTCAGCAAAGAGGTCATCAAACCAGCCTTGGTAGGCCAGGTTGTGAATAGTGAAAATCGAGGCGCAGAAAGAATAGAAGGCATCATTTCTATAGGCAACTTTAAGCAGGGGTGGTACTATCCCAGCGTGCCAGTCATGGCAGTGAAGTATATCCGGCTGCCAGTTCAACTTCTTAGGCACCTCCATAGCTGCCATGGAGAAAAGAAGAAAACGCTCTAGGTCATCGTTTTCTCCGTAGATAGCCAGCCTATCAAAATATCTTTTGTTTTCCAGGAGATATACGGGCACGACATCTTTGAGCAATACCTGAATTATGCCAATTTCTTCTTGCCCTCCCATAAAAGGTATCGTGAAGCTTCCCTGTCTTGCAGCTTGATATCCTTCCAGATTGATGGAGCCATATCTAGGCATGGTAATACGAACATCGTGCCCTACCTGCCGCAAAGCTTGTGGCAAGGAACCAACCACATCACCGAGTCCACCTACCTTGGCTAAAGGATTAACCTCGGCTGCGACAAAAAGGACCTTAAAGGAGTGATTCACTTTTGCTCCCTCCTTACGAAGACATTAATCTACGGCTGGACATACTTATTATTACTTAACGGAGCTCGCGGTACGGTTGGATTAGCTCGATTGTTTCAGCGTCAAAGCTGCGCCTGCCCCTCCCTATATTCTCGCTTTGTCTCGAATTGGATTATAGCACAGCTAATAAAAGAGGACGAATTGAGAGCCTCAGATTCGTTGACAATGGTGCAACAATGAGGCACAATCTTTCTTTTGACAACTAGCTAGTGGTGTGAAAGGTATTTCCAACTACGAAAGAAAGGCCATTTGGTTATGAAAGAGGCAACAGGTCAAGTGCGGGTGATCATTGAGGGGTTAAAGCCCGAAATCGACGGCTGCTGCTTTCCCATCAAGCGAGTTATTGGCGAGAGGGTAGTCGTGGAAGCCGACATTTTTGCCGACGGCCACGACGCCATATCGGCTTTGCTCCTTCATCGTAATGAAAACGACCCTGAATGGGTCGAAACTCCTATGGAGCCACTAATCAATGACCACTGGCGCGGCTCGTTTGTGGTCGCCGAGCCTGGGCGCTATCGTTACACTGTTTTAGCCTGGGTTGACCAGTTCAAGTCATGGAGGCGGGATCTAACAAAGAAGTTCCAGGCAGACCAAGAAGTTTCGATTGAGCTTCTAGAAGGGGCCCAGTTGATTACAGAAGCAAGCCAGCGTGCTCCTAAACGTGAGAGACAAAAGATGGGAGAATGGGTAAGCACCTTACACTCCACACAGGTAGCAGAGCAGGCGAAGGTCCAGCTAGCCCTAAGCGAGGAACTATCAGAGTTAATGGATAAGTACCCTGACAGGCGATTTGCCACCACTTATTCCAAGAAGCTTGTGGTGGTGGTTGACAGGGAAAAAGCTCGCTTTAGCACCTGGTACGAGATGTTTCCCCGTTCTTGTATTCCTGAGCCCGGACGCCATGGAACTTTCAAGGACTGCGAGGCTCGCCTTCCTTATATTGCAGCCATGGGCTTCGATATACTCTATTTCCCCCCTATCCATCCTATCGGCCACACACACCGTAAAGGGAGAAATAATAATCCGGTAGCCAACCCAGATGACCCCGGGACCCCCTGGGCTATCGGCTCCGAAGAAGGAGGACACAAGTCCATTCACCCCCAACTTGGCAACTTGGAGGATTTCCAGAGCTTTGTAGCCAAGGCTCGCGAATATGATATTGAAATCGCCCTGGATATCACCTTCCAGTGCAGCCCTGATCACCCCTATGTAAAGGAACATCCAGAATGGTTCCGCTGGCGCCCTGATAACACTGTGCAGTATGCGGAAAACCCACCCAAAAAATACGAGGACATCTACCCCTTCGAGTTCGAGACCGCGAACTGGAAGGAACTCTGGGAAGAACTCAAGAGCATCGTGCTCTTCTGGATCGAACAGGGCATCCGCATTTTCCGCGTGGACAATCCTCATACCAAGCCCTTCCGTTTCTGGGAGTGGTTGATTACCGATATCAAAATGTCATATCCCGATGTCATTTTCCTCTCCGAAGCATTTACCCGTCCCAAGGTGATGCACCAATTGGTTAAGTTGGGTTTTACTCAGTCCTATACCTATTTTGCCTGGCGCAACACCAAGTTGGAGCTGACACAATACTTCACCGAGCTGACTCAAACGGAGGTTCGAGAGTATCTCTGCCCCAACCTCTGGCCAAACACGCCAGACATTTTGACCGAGTATCTTCAGTTTGGCGGACGGTCGGCATTTATGGCCCGATTGGTCCTGGCAGCTACCTTAGGAGCCAGCTATGGCATCTACGGCCCAGCTTTTGAACTCTGTGAGAATCATCCCAGGGAACCAGGGAGCGAAGAGTATCTCGACTCAGAAAAATACGAGATCAAAAACTGGGATATTGCCAGGCCCGACAGCCTGAAGGACTTCATCGCCCGGGTCAATCGGATTCGGCGGGAGAACCCTGCCCTTCACAGCGACTGGAGCCTTCGTTTCCACGAGGTAGACAACGAGCAGCTAATTTGCTACAGCAAGCGCACCGACGACCTCTCCAATGTGGTCCTGGTGGTGGTGAACCTGGATCCGCACCATACTCAGTCCGGCTGGGTAGAATTCCCTCTGGAGGAGCTGGGTATCGACCTTCAAAGGCCTTACCAGATGCATGACCTCTTGAGCGATGCCCGCTACCTCTGGCAGGGGTCGCGAAACTATGTTGAACTCAACCCGCAAATGGTCCCCGCTCACATCTTCCGCATGCGTCGGCGGGTGCGCACGGAGCGAGACTTTGATTACTATATGTAGAGGGGAAATTTATATTTAAATGCTATATCATACGTTATTTCAGGGAATCTAATCTGAAGTACAAGTATGTCTAATGAAAGGGCAGGGAAGTAGACGCGACTGCCGGAAAGGAATCTGGCTGAACAATGAGTGCTGAATCAACAATTTTGGTAGTGGATAGCAACCGCGGTAACCTGGAATTTTTGTCGCAGCAACTCGGCCAGGAGGGTTACCAGACGCTCGCTGCTGCCAGTCTGGAGGAACTTGACCAGGCTATTCAAGGGAAGGAGAAAATCGCACTTTCCCTGATATACATCTCCGGGTTTGACCGGCATATCTGGGAACGCTGCGAAGAGTTGCACAAGGCCAAGACGCCTTTCATCGTGATCTCGGCCCGGCGCAGCCCGACTATTCAACGGCACAGCATGAAACACGGGGCCAGCGGGCTGTTGGTAAAGCCGATTGACTTTAAGGATTTGCTGGAATATACACACACAATGCTTGGTGACTAGGATATGAAGAAACGAAGTCATACAGAACCAGCGCTGTTCAGTGATGAGCCTCTTTGGTATAAGGACGCTATTATCTATGAGCTTCACATTCGTGCCTTCTCAGACAGCCAAGGGGATGGTGTGGGCGACTTTTTAGGCCTTACAGAGAAGCTTGATTACCTTGAAGATTTAGGGGTTACAGCCCTCTGGTTGCTCCCGTTTTATCCTTCACCCTTGAAGGATGATGGTTATGACATCTCCGACTACACCAGCATCCAACCCGTCTATGGCAACATGCACGACTTCAAGACTTTTGTGGATGAAGCACACCAGCGCGGTCTCCGTGTCATCATAGAGCTAGTCCTTAACCACACTTCTGACCAGCACCCGTGGTTCCAGCGAGCCCGACGGGCAGCAGCGGGAAGCCGCTGGCGCGACTTTTATGTTTGGAGCGACACGCCAGAGAAGTACCAGGACGCTCGCATCATTTTTAAGGACTCCGAATACTCTAACTGGACATGGGACCATGTAGCCAAGGCATATTACTGGCACCGCTTTTATTCACACCAGCCTGACCTGAACTATGACAACCCTGCCGTTAGACGGGCTATCTTCAGAATTATGGATTTCTGGCTGAGGCTCGGCGTTGATGGACTCCGGGCTGATGCGGTGCCTTATCTCTACGAGAGGGACGGCACGAATTGTGAAAATTTGCCTGAAACACACGCTTTCTTGAAGGAGTTGCGCAAGCACGTCGATGGAAAATTCGTGAATCGCCTGCTTTTGGCAGAAGCCAACCAGTGGCCTGAGGATGCGGCTGCCTATCTTGGCGATGGGGATGAGTTCCATATGGCTTTTCACTTTCCCCTTATGCCCCGTATGTTTATGGCTATCCGTATGGAGGACCGCTTTCCCCTCATTGACATTCTCCATGAGACACCAGCGATTCCGGAGACCTGTCAGTGGGCTATTTTTCTCCGCAACCACGATGAGCTAACTCTTGAGATGGTCACAGATGAAGAACGGGATTACATGTACCGGATGTATGCCAGCGACCCTGCTACCCGGCTCAACCTCGGCATCCGCCGGCGCCTGGCACCACTCCTGAATAATGACCGTAGAAAAATTGAACTGATGAATGGCTTGCTCTTTTCCCTACCGGGAACGCCGGTGATTTACTACGGTGATGAAATCAACATGGGGGACAATTTCTATCTCGGCGACCGCAATGGGGTGCGTACTCCGATGCAGTGGAGCCCTGACCGAAATGCGGGTTTCTCCCACGCCAACCCCCAGAAACTTTATCTCCCCCCAATTATCGACCCCGAGTATAACTACGAGTCCATCAATGTAGAGACCCAGCAAAATAATCCCGACTCTCTTCTCTGGTGGATGAAGCGCACCATTGCTCTTAGGAAGCGGTTTAAGGCTTTTGGGCGGGGGAGCCTTGAGTTCCTGCAACCGAAAAATCGCAGGATCCTGGCTTTCCTTCGCCGCTACCAAGATGAGGTCATCCTGGTCGTGGCCAACCTTTCGCGTGCCGCCCAGCAAACTCGACTTGACCTTACCGAATTTCAAGGAAGGGTGCCAGTTGAGCTCTTTGGGCGAGCAGAGTTCGCTCCCATTACCGATGGTCAATACTACTTCACCCTTGGCCCCCATGCTTTTTACTGGTTTTCCCTCGAATCAGAACGCGCTGAGACGCTTCGCTTTCGTGCCTTGTCTCCAGAGGCCGTGGTGACCCTTCCCACTCTGGCTGAGACAGAGGAAAAGCTCTTTGTAAAAGAGAATTGGTTTGTCCTGGAAGCAGTTCTGCTGGACTACATAAGGGGCCGTCGATGGTTCCGTGGGAAAGCGCGAGCATCCTGGGGACTGCAGATTTTAGACATCATCCCCATACATTCTCCGGAGTTCGCTGCCAGCCTTGTCTTAATTGGAGTGGAATATACTGAAGGAGACCCTGAGACATACATACTTCCCCTCACCAGCGCCCCTGCCGAGCAGGCAGACGAGATTATGGCTGAGTATCCACATGCTGTTATAGCTCGCCTGAAACCCGGAAAAAATGAGGGTGACAGCGGGAGCTTAGTCTATGATGCTCTGGTAAACAAACATTTTTGCAAATTCCTGATAGAAGCCATTGGTCAACGGCGTCGCTTCAAAGGAAAGGCCGGCGAAGTCTTGGCCTCAAGAACCCGGGTCTTCCGTAATATCCGCGGACCAGCTGAAGTCTCCCTGGAACCTGCTCCCGTTAAGACAGAGCAGACCAATACATCTGTGGTCTACGGGGATCGGCTAATCCTCAAACTATTTCGGCGCCTCGAAGAGGGAATTAACCCCGAGCTGGAAATCGGTCGTTTTCTTACTGAGGAGGTCGCCTTCCCCCATATTTCTCCTGTGGCTGGCGCTCTTGAATATCATCGCAGAAAAGGCCAACCAATGAGCTTGGCTATCCTCCAGAGCTTCGTGCCGAATGAAGGAGACGCCTGGCAATATACCCTGGACTTCCTCAATCGCTATTTTGAATATGTACTGGCACATCCCACAGTACAGGTGCCACCCATTCCTGAAAAACACCTGTTACTTTTGCTCAAGGAGCCACCTGCGCTGGCCCAAGAGACCATCGGTCCCTATCTTGTTTCGTTACAACTTCTAGGAAAACGCACAGCCGAACTCCATGTGGCCCTGGCCTCGGCACCAGATGACCCAGACTTTGCCCCAGAGCCATTCTCTCTCCTGTACCAGAATTCACTCTGCCATGCCATGCGGAGCTTTGCTACTCAGACATTGCAACTGCTGCGGGAGCGGCTAAAAGAGCTACCGGAGGAGCTCAGGGAAAATGCTCAACAGGTTCTCGACTCGGAGGAGAGCATCATGCAACGCTTTCGCTCAATTCGCAATCAGAGAATTTCAGGAGCACGAATACGTTGCCATGGGGACTATCATCTAGGGCAGATGCTCTATACTGGTAAGGATTTCTTTATCATTGATTTTGAGGGCGAACCGGCACGCTCCCTGAGCGAGCGGCGAATCAAGCGTTCACCTCTGAGGGATGTTGCTGGTATGATACGTTCGTTTCACTACGCGGCCCACAGCGCTCTACTTCACCAATCCTCACTGGCACTTAAACCGGAGGACCTGCCTGCGCTGGAACATTGGGCGCAATTCTGGTACTTCTGGGTGTCATCATCTTTCCTCATGTCCTATTTGAACGGCGTTGAACAGGCCCAGTTGCTTCCTGACGACCCGGAACAGCTGAGGATTCTTCTGGACGCCTATCTCTTAGAAAAGGCTGTTTATGAAATTGGCTACGAGCTGAATAATCGCCCAGACTGGTTGAAGGTACCACTTCAGGGTATATTACAACTACTGAAAGCTGAAGAATGAGCATCGGCTGTGGAGATATTCTTCGAGATACTTAAGTAACCGGCATATGCGGTTAAGTAAAGCAATTTAAATAGGAGACATTATCCAGAAATGACACAGGGAAAAGGCAGAAGGAAAGAGATGTCCTCCCAGGATGAGATGAATACTCAGTCAGTGCGCTATGATATAAGCATGCTGAGCAATGACGATCTTTTTCTCTTTAATGAAGGGTCTCATTATCGACTTTATGAGAAGCTTGGAGCTCATCCCGTAACGGTGGATGGGATGGAGGGAACCTATTTCGCCGTGTGGGCACCTAATGCCAAGCAGGTCTCTGTCATGGGTGAGTTTAATGGCTGGAATAAGTCGAGCCATCCACTGTGTCCAAAGGGGCAATCCGGTATCTGGGAGGGATTCATCCCCGGTGTGGCTAAGGGCACAATCTACAAGTATTATCTCGTCTCTCATCACCGGGGCTATCATGTGGAGAAAGCTGACCCATTTGCCTTCCACACCGAAACGCCTCCCAAAACAGCCTCCATCGCCTGGGACTTAGATTATAGCTGGGGAGACCGGGCGTGGATGGAGAAGCGACGCGCTTGTAATGCCCTAGATGCCCCCATTTCCGTTTACGAGATGCATCTGGGCTCCTGGCAGCGCGTGCCCGAGGAAGGGAATCGCTACCTTAGCTATCGGGAACTGGCTCCCAGGCTGGCTGAGTACCTGAAGCAGCTGGGATTTACCCATGTTGAGTTTCTACCGGTAATGGAGCACCCGTTCTATGGCTCCTGGGGCTATCAGTTAACAGGATACTTTGCCCCGACGAGCCGCTACGGTACTCCCCAGGATTTCATGTACCTCGTTGACTATTTACACCAGCATGACATAGGTGTAATCCTCGACTGGGTACCTTCTCATTTCCCTAATGATGAACACGGACTGGGATATTTCGATGGAACACATCTCTACGAGCACGGTGACCCGAGACAGGGCATTCATCCCGACTGGAACAGTTTTATTTTCAACTATGGCCGACAAGAAGTGAGGAGCTTTCTTTTTAGCAACGCACTATTCTGGCTGGACAAATACCACGCCGATGGTTTGCGTGTAGATGCAGTGGCCTCCATGCTCTATCTGGATTATGGCCGTAAAGAGGGTGAGTGGATACCTAACAAGTATGGAGGGCGGGAGAACCTGGAAGCTATCGCCTTCCTACGCCACTTTAATGAAGCGGTTTATCAAGAAAGCCCTGATGTACAAACTATTGCTGAGGAATCCACTGCCTGGCCCATGGTATCTCGTCCAACTTACCTGGGAGGATTGGGATTCGGCCTGAAGTGGGACATGGGCTGGATGCATGATACCCTGGAGTACATGACCAAGGATCCCGTATATCGGAAACACCATCATAATAACCTGACTTTCCGCTTAGTTTATGCCTTCTTCGAAAACTTTGTCCTGCCGCTTTCTCACGATGAAGTTGTACATGGCAAGGGTTCACTCTTAGGAAAGATGCCGGGAGACGACTGGCAAAAGTTCGCCAACTTGAGGCTTCTTCTGGGATATATGTATGCCCAGCCCGGGAAAAAGCTCCTATTTATGGGAGGGGAGCTTGGCCAGTGGCGAGAGTGGGCTCATGATGAGAGCCTGGAATGGCACCTCCTTGACTACCCGCCACATTCTGGTCTTAAACGCTGGGTTGAAGACTTAAACCGATTTTATCGGGGACAGCCAGCTCTCTACGAATTGGACTTTGAACAAGCAGGCTTCGAATGGATTGACTGTAATGATGTCGAGCACAGCGTGATCAGTCTCATTCGCAAAGGGCATTCACCAGACAACCTTCTTGTGGTCGTTTGTAACTTCACTCCCACAACTCATTTTAACTATCGAATTGGCGTACCGCAGCCAGGATTCTGGAGAGAGCTATTAAACAGCGATGCCGGAGAATACGGAGGCAGCGGTCAAGGCAGTCTAGGCAGAGTGGAAGCAGCGCCGATTCCCTTGCATGGCCGCCCCTATTCCCTGACCATCACCCTGCCACCCCTGGCCATTGTGTTTTTTAAATCCTCACAGTGAGACAAGGTAGCTATTTCCGTAACACGCTGCAAGACTCTTACATACAGAATATGCAAAGATTACCTTGGCCCGGCTACTGAATTCTCTCCACCTTGAGCAGATTCGTGGAGCCAGCCACCCCAATAGGAATGCCACCGGTAATTACTACCAAATCACCCGGCTTTGCCAGCCCCAGTTCTTTAGAAAGCTTAGCCCCTGTAGCAAATAACTCATCCACCGATGAGGCTCTGGCTATCTGAAAAGGGTAAACACCCCAGCGCAGCATTAATCTCCCCACGACAACAGCATCGGGAGTTATCGCCAGAATGGGCATTCTGGGGCGGTATTTCGACACCCGTCCTGCTGTGCTTCCAGACTGAGTAAAGGCCACAAGAGCTACTGCCCCAAGACTTTGTGCCGTATGACAGGCACTATAACTTATCAGTTCATCCGTCTTATGCTCCAACCACCTGCCTCCTTCCGATAGTATCTGCTCGTAGGGTAGTTCATCTTCTGCTTCCCGGGCAATCTTCGCCATCATTTTAACTGCTTGCACCGGATACTTCCCGATGGAGGTCTCGGCTGAGAGCATGATGGCATCAGTACCATCAAATATGGCATTAGCCACATCATTGACCTCAGCCCGAGTTGGCCGGGGAGTATTCACCATTGATTCCAGCATCTGAGTGGCGGTAATTACCGGCTTACCTGCCTGATTGCATTTCCTGATAATCTCCTTCTGCACCAGTGGCACTTTCTCCAGAGGGATGTCGACGCCAAGGTCTCCTCGCGCTACCATTATGCCTTCGCTGGTTGCTAGTATACTGTCAAATTTGTTAACTGCCACGCCCCTTTCAATCTTGGCAATAATTGGTATATCTGCATCGTTCTCACATGATATAGCTCTTACACTGGTTACATCCTTAGCATTGCTGACAAAGGAGAGAGCCAGGTAATCAGGTTGCTGCCTGACAGCAAAGAGAATGCATTCTCGTAAAGTATCGGTAATGAAAGGGGCAGAGGTACGCATGCCAGGCACCACCAGCCCCCGTCCTTCGGTGAGTATCCCCCCAACCATGACCCTACATCTAACCTCTGTGCCTTGCCTCTCAAGTACCTTGAGTTGCATTGCACCGTCATCAAGTAACACGGTATCCCCCACTTTTACATCCTGAGGAAAGGTAGGAAGATTAATTGGTATTACTCCATCATCTCCCTCCATCTGCTTTGTGGTGAGGATAACCTGCGCACCCTTTTTCAGCGTAGCCTGACCATCTTTCAGCTTGCCCGCGCGATACTTTGGCCCGGGCAAGTCCATAAGGATAGCAACAGGGATTGCCAGACGCTGGGACAGCTTCCTTACGGTCTGGATATGACGGGCGTGTTCCCTGTAGGTACCGTGGGATAGATTAAGCCTGGCGACATTCATGCCAACCCTTATCAGTTGCTCAATCACAACGGCTGAACCAGTAGCTGGACCGATAGTACACACTATCTTGGTTCGTCTTTCAAAAAGGTTGGAGCGTTTCATATCACCGCCTAGCTCTGCCAGAGTATTACCTATCAATAACTCCGATACCAGCCCTCAGTCACCGGGGCAAATTTGCCGTTTTCAGCCCCCAGCCTGGAATACCAGGGCTTACCATAGCTATCAGCTATCTCAGCTAGCTCCTTCAACCTTGGAGCAGCCGTATTCTGGAAAAAATTCATCCTCTCATCCCGAGAACGAATTTGGGCGCCCTCCTGCCACAGGGCTCGCCCTGCCAAAAAACCGGAGGCTCCCGCCTTACAGGCTATCCTCACCTGCTTCCTGAACGACTCAAAGTCAACACCGGCACTGAGCAGCACCCAGGGTAGTCGGGATGCCTGGTTTAACTCCTGGCACAACCCCAGCAGCTTTCCCTCATCTTGCTCAAACTTAATATCTGCCGGGAATTCTGCTTTCAACACATCAATGGGCGAGGCAGTAATCTGCCGAGCAGTTTCGATTACCAGACCAGGCTTTACCTCAGCAAACTTCTTCGATGATGTCCCGGCTTTTTCAATAGGATAGCTTACTGGCTCGACCAGGAAGGCCATATCTTCTTCAAGGCACTGGTCGGCTAGCCTTGCCACCAAATCGAGCTGTTTGGAGGCGACATCCTTTAGGTCGGGCCTGAAGTAGATTAAAAGCTTGACCGCTGAGGCCCCCATTTTCTTCACCTTTTTTACGCTCCAGCCGGGCAGAAGCTCAGTAATTCTAGCCGTGCTGTCTCCGGTATAGCCGGTCTTTTCCATGCTGACAAGAAATCCCTTAGACCCGGGCAAGAGACCCGCAGCTATAGCCTGACCGGCTCCATATTCCGGGTCAAGCAATATGGCACTGGCAAAAGGCGCTACCGCTTGACAGAGGTCAAGCTTAAAATCAACCATGTCCTGGTAACTCACAGCATCAGGGTTTTTCTCGTTCAGGGCCCGCTTAAGCGCTCCCCTGTGGTCAATGGCACACATTGTCATCATGCCCTTGGAATCAGCCAATTGCTGGAGCCCTCTTAGCTTGCCGATAGATATGTTCATCACATCACCTCATGGCAGACCATGTCCTTTCTTTTACTCACAAAGGAGCTTTCTCATCTCTACAAGCTCAACGTTCAACTCCTTTTCCTTTTCCCAAGTATATTGAAGCGGAGTATAGGCTACTCTCCAATTTACCTCACCCACCATGTATCCGCTTTTGCCAGCCAGGAGTGCCTGTACAGCCGCGATACCAAGCTTGCCAGCAAGAACTCGGTCACGCGCCGTCGGCGAACCTCCTCGCTGAATATGCCCTAAGATACATACCCTGGAATCGAAACCCGACTTAGCCTTCACTTCTTGGGCTATACGGAAGCTATCGCCTGGCTGCTCAGCTTCCGTCACTACCACGATGGCACTCTTCTTTTCTCCCTTGAAGCTCCTTTCCAGATGTGAGCAAAGTTCATCAACATTCATGGGAACCTCGGGGATAAGCAACTCTTCGGCGCCACCAGCGACACCACTCTCCAGGGCAATGAATCCAGTGTGGCGCCCCATCACCTCCACGAAAAATAGGCGTTCATGAGACAGGGCGGTGTCCCGAATACGGTCAATGGCCTCCAGTGCGCAATTTACGGCGGTGTCAAAGCCTATGGTGTAATCGGTGCCATAAACATCATTATCTATCGTCCCCGGCACACCGATGATGCTAACGCCACATTCTTGCGATAGGACGGTGCCGCCACGGAAAGTGCCGTCGCCCCCGATAAGAATCAGGCCCTCGATACCCCTCTTCTCCAGGTTCTCTATAGCTGTGGCCCTGCCTTCGCTGGTCATGAATTCGGGTGAGCGGGCGGTGCCCAGTATCGTCCCACCTTGGTGGATAATATTGGCGACGGATCTCCTGTCCAGGGGCTCCATCTCACCTCGGATGAGTCCGGCGTAGCCACGCCTTATGCCAAAAATCTCAAGGTTGTTGGCCAAGGCAGCACGCACTGCCGCCCGTATACAAGCATTCATGCCCGGGGCATCGCCGCCGCTGGTCAATATGCCGATCCTTTCCATAGATACCTCCTAGATTATCCTTCCCCTCTCAAACTTTGTTATAACTACATCTTCCAGCAGCAAAACCTTGGATTTCAGGGGCTTTGCCTTTTCATCTCTTGGAGGGCAAAGGCAGCGGCACCGAGCACGCCGGAATTTCGACCCAACTCAGCAGAAGCAAAGCGCACAGTCTGGAAAGCCTCTTTATATGCTCTCTCTCCAGCCACCCTGAAGGCCGGCTCGAGCAGCATGCCGCCGATGTTTGATAAACCACCACCGATAACTATCAACTCCGGGTTGAATATGTTTACTAAATTGGCCAGCCCCACACCTACATAGTAGCCGGTCCGAGCAATAAGTTCTTTAGCCAAGCTATCACCCTGCTCGGCAGCACTATGAATGACCTGTGCCGTCACCTTTTCTACGTCACCCTCGGCATATTCCAGGATAGAAGTCCTGATTCCTTCTTTAATCCGATGCCTTGCCTCCCTGGCCAGGGCTGTCCCCGAGGCCAGCGTTTCCCAACAACCCCTGTTTCCACAGTTGCAGATTGGACCTTCATCATCAATGGTCATATGCCCCACCTCGCCGGCAGCACCAATAGCTCCACTATAAATTTTGCCATCAATGACAATGCCTCCGCCGATGCCTGTGCTGAGCGTAATATAGATGAAGTTACGAACACCCCGGGCAGCGCCGAAATAAAATTCCCCCAGGGCAGCGGCATTGGCATCATTGATGAGAAAGGTCTTCTTGCCCAGCCTTTCTTGCATTATATCTCTTAGGGGAACGTCTCGCCATCCTGGCAGATTCGGTGAGGTGAAGAGGATGCCCGTCTCGGGATTTGAGAGACCGGGCGCCCCAACCCCTATGGCAGTAAGCTCTGAAATGGCAACATTTGCCTGCTCTAAAGCACGCTGCGCAGACTCCAAAATAGACTGGATAACTGCTTCATGGCCTTTTGTGGCTGGCGTTATACTGTGGTCGCGCGATAGCATTTTCCCCTGAGAGTTGGTCACCGCCGTCAGTATTTTGGTGCCTCCAAGGTCAACGCTAAGAATCAAATCATCAGCATTGTCACCCAATTTCAAACTCCTGCTATGAGCCTCAGTTATAAGTAGGCCCCTTTGCCGAAGCTATCATTTCTTTCAAAAGTAAGGTTTGCTCTTGATTTTACTCATAGATTATCCTGGTGAGTATCTTTGTAGCCTCACTCCCAAGCTGGCAAAAACGGTCAGCTTGGATTATATTCATCTTCTACCAACTTGCAGACCCTGTCCCAATGTCAATAACAGGTTTTGTTATAGTTTATATTATATTGTATACTGGGGAAGATAATAAAAAAAGTCAGTAAGTTCTCGTGAACAATCAAAGGCAGATCCCCCTTATTTACAATCTGTTCCCTCGTTTAGCAGGAACTATGCCTGATTGGCTCCAGCACGCATCCCGCGTCGCAAAAATGGGCTTCAACTGGCTGTACATCAACTCAATCCATTACCCGGGGTTTTCTGGCAGCTTGTATGCTGTAAAGCACCACTACCGTATTAATCCGCAATTCCTGCCTCCCGATACCGAGAAGGACGACCTGGCCATCTTGGCGCAAACTCTTCGAGGATTCCAGGATTTAGGGCTCTGGCCTATGATGGACCTGGTCATCAACCACAGTTCACGGGACTGCCCTTTAATTAACGAACACCCAGCCTGGTATGCCCATGATGAACATGGTGAAATCGTCAGCCCTTTCGCCCGGGACCCTGATGACCCGGAAAAGGTGACGGTATGGGGTGACCTATCGGAGATAGACAACGAAGGTTCAAGTGACAGGGAAGGTCTCTGGGCTTACTGGGCCGAGCTTGTAAAACGCTACCTTCGGCTGGGGTTCAAAGGCTTCCGGTGTGATGCAGCGTACAAGATACCTGCTACCCTATGGCGCTATCTCGTTGAGGAAACAGCAAGTATCGACTCGGAGGCGATGTTTTTTGCTGAAACGCTGGGATGCGCTGAAGAGGAAGCCTTGGCGCTGCACGATGCCGGGCTGCATTACTTCTTTAATAGTTCCAAGTGGTGGGACTTTGTGCGGCCGTGGTGTCTGGAGCAGCATGAGAGGTTCGGCAAGATTGCCCCATCGGTCTCCTTCCCCGAGAGTCATGACACGACTCGCCTTGCTGCTGATACGGGTGGCAACGAGGCTGTGCAGCGTCAGCGCTATGCCTTCGCCGCATCATTCTCCGCCGGGCTTATGATACCTATCGGCTACGAGTTCGGCTTCAGGAAAAAATTGGACGTTGTTTCCACTCGCCCTACAGATTGGGAGACAGCCTCGTTCGATATCCAGAGATTCATAAAGAGGGTTAACAAACTCAAGATAGAACATCCTCTGCTCCATGGTGAGGGGGAACTAAAGACGGTCACAAGCGATAGGAGCACTCTTATGCTAGAACGGCGTTCAGAGCAAGCTTCTGGGCAGCTAGCTTGGGTCTTGGTAAATAAGAGTAAGGGCAGACATACAACAGTAACCCTCGATGGCATTGCCCTCAGCCCCCGGCATCGCTTGCATCGCATTTGCCGGAGCGAGAACTCCTCGCCCGAACTGCCGGTTTTAGGGCAGACTGTTGTACTTGACCCCGCCGAAGTGATACTGCTCTTGGAATCCTAACAAAGCAATGCTAAGATTTTGTGAGGAGAGCATAGCATGAGCTTTCCCAGAGCAAGCGGCATATTATTGCACCCGACCTCACTTCCGGGTCAATTCGGGATAGGAGACTTGGGAAGGGAGGCTTATCAGTTCGTAGATTTTCTGGCTAGCACTGGGCAGCATATTTGGCAGATTCTGCCCCTGGGCCCCACCGGCTACGGCAATTCTCCATACCAGTGCCTTTCTGTCTTCGCTGGAAATCCGCTGTTTATAAGTCTGGAAAGACTGGTTAAAGATAAGTTCCTGGAACCTGCTGACTTAGAGAATAGGCCTTCCTTCCCTAAAGATAGGGTTGACTATGGCTCAGTTATCAAGTTTAAGATGCCCTTGTTGAAAAAGTCCTTTGAGACCTTCCAGAGGAAAGCTGCTCCAGGTGAGCAGGAGCAATTCGAAGTTTTCTGTCAGCAGAACACCTCTTGGCTTGAAACTTACTCCTTGTTTATGGCATTAAAAGAGGCTCATGGACTCGCCGCCTGGAACACCTGGGAGGAAGGTATCCGAAGACGGCAGCCGAAGTCTCTCGAACGCTGGAGCAAGAAGCTGGACCACGAAATCTGCCACCACAAATATCAACAATACCAGTTTTTTAAGCAGTGGTCCGAACTAAAGAAGTATTGTAATGAGCATGGGATCAGGCTCATCGGTGATATGCCCATATTTATTGCGCTTGATAGCGCTGAGGTCTGGTCGCATCCAGAAATGTTCTATCTGGATGCCAGTGGTAAACCAACGGTGGTGGCCGGGGTGCCGCCTGACTACTTTAGCAAGACAGGGCAGTTATGGGGAAATCCCCTCTATCGCTGGGATGTAATGGCCAGGGACGGCTATACGTGGTGGATTGAGCGTTTCCGGGCAACACATGCCTTGGTGGATATCATCAGGTTGGACCATTTTCGCGGCTTCGAGAAATACTGGGAGGTTCCAGGCACAGATATCACTGCCATGAACGGGCGGTGGGTCTCCGGACCGGGGGCTGAACTCTTTAAAACCGTGCAGAAGGCATTAGGCACCCTACCCATTATTGCCGAGGACTTAGGGGTAATCACACCAGAAGTAGACGCACTTAGAGACCAGCTCGGCTTTCCGGGGATGCGGGTTCTCCAGTTTGCCTTTGGCAGTGACCCCAAAGCTGATGATTACAAGCCTCACAACTACCCGCGAAACTGCGTAGTGTACACTGGCACCCATGACAACAATACAACCATTGGTTGGTTCAAGGATATCGCGATAGAAGCTACCACTCAGGGCAGGGAGGAGCAGAAGAGGGAGAAGCAGGTTGCCTTGAAGTATCTTGGCACAGATGGGCACGAGCTCAATTGGGATTTCATCCATCTGGCTTTGATGTCAGTCGCCGATACAGCTATCATCCCTATGCAAGATGTTTCGGGATTGGGCAGCGAAGCCAGGATGAATTTTCCAGGTACCACGGAGGGGAACTGGTGTTGGCGTTTTGTGCCTGATATGCTGACCGAAGAAATCAAAGACAGGTTAAGGGAATTAACTGCACTCTATGGACGGTAATTACAGCTTGATGGTCTTGTACCGGAAGGTTTATTAGCTTAAAGAGACTGGCCAGTATCTAGAATAGTAAGCTCAGCTTGACCATAATATTATTGTCCGTAATATGCCTATTGTAAAGCCAGTATTACTGGCACCATCTGCCACGGGACTTCCTCGACGCCATGGTAATTAAGTTCTCAATTGCCATCTACCACCTACTTTGCTGCTTCACAGAAAATCTGCCCAAACAATACGAGTGCCCAAAATGTGCAGCATAGGCAACAAAAGCCTGTTTTGTTACCTAACTACACAAGCGATCGGATTGTTGTGCATTGAGAATCGGCAGGCAAACTGGCTACGCTTATACCTTAACTCAGCCTGACGGTTTCCACCTAGACTCTACTAAGCTGGGAAAGTACTGTCATTACCACTATGATTTTCTACTATGATTTACTATGATTAGCACTATGATTGACTGCTATGATTACCTAGGACTGCTACCATGATTTTCCGCTATGATTACCGCTATGATTTATCACCTTGACAACGCTACAGCTAAGTGTGATTCTGAGTCTTCTTCCATTCTTGATAATAGCGATACGCTGTATTTGGCTTTATGCCAAGAGACTTGACCTCGGCGTCGCCCGGCCTTTTATCTTCGTCAAATAAATGAAAAGTCCTTTCCTTCACGCTGTCTCTTCTTCTGCCCTTCTCTCTAGCTGGTGAAATTTTACGTTTTACCTCAAGCTCACTAAGTGCAGCCTTTACAATGTTGCCCACCTTTTTGGTCATGATGCCCACGCCAACCATCTCATCAATGCTACCGATACGCTCAAGGTACTCCGCAAACTGAGTGGGGATCTCAACTTCCTCCGCGAATCCTTCAACTTCATAAGTCACATCGTCATCTGAGGCTGAAACTATTACGGTTCCACCTGGCCACGTCTCGCCGCTGAGCAATCCCTTCAGAAGAACCAATGGGATATTCTGCCAGAAGCTCCACCCACCAAGTTCTTCCGGAGTGAGTACAAGATGGTGATAACCAAGGAACTCTTGTGTTTTTACTGATGAGCTTTCCTTTTCCTCTCTCCACAGAAAGTCAAAAACGTAGCCATTAAACTTCTTCTGTCCAGGCTTCAACCACACGCCGGTCTCAACAACGGCGAAGACATCGAATATGAAACCCAGACACGGGACCTCTTCCAAGATATAGTCGGCTGAAGGCAAAAGGAAAAAAGACCTCCAGCATTCACTGGCAATGAAGGGACGGAAGTCATTAGACACAAGTTCCTCTGCCTTATTCCTGCTAATTCCAACAAGTATCTTATCGAAATCCTGCTCTTCCTTCCTGGATAACAGCCGAAAAAATTCTGACCCGTATAGCGGCGATCCCTGACTTGTTTCCTAAAGTAGCTCTCGGTGGCTTTTCTGTTGGGAGACAGCAATGCCTGCAGCCTCACCTTTTCCTCATTGAGTCGTCGATTGAATTCTTGAGCAGCAAGTTTCGCTAGGAATAATTGTCTCTCTTTCTCCTTCCTGTTGCGGATCCGCTCCAAATACCGGCAGTAATCAAGGCTTCCCACATCACTGAGATAATCTTCCCCTTTCTCAGTGTAGACGTGAATGGCTTGCCGAGCAGCCTTTATGAACCCCTCATATTCCTCATCGCCAAAATACATCTTGGCATCACTAAGCGGCGGATTTACTGCTTTGCAGGCAGCATTCCACTTTTCCTCAGCCTCCTTGGCCTGATATGCCTCTATTAACAACGATTCGACCCGGAACATCGGGCCGATAACCCGTGTGTCATAGGCATATGGGAAATAGCCATCTCCAGTGTCCATACACCCGGACAGCCACCTTGTTATATCGGCTAAGCAATTGTTAAATTCAACCCTCTCGTCGTCATGTAGATAAGTATCCAAGTCTGCTCTAATCTGCTCTATGTTGAGTTGCCGTAGCTGCGGTGTTTCCCTCATAATGCGATCTTGCCAATCATTGAAGCGCTTTAGTGCGTGGGAATTAAGCCTTTCCTTATCTTGGGGTCTTAAGCTAAGTATCTCAGTCACTTTGACCTTCACGCAGTCTCTGGCTATAATTGCTAAAGAGTTAAAGCAAAGGCAAGCGTGAAAGTTCTGTCTATTGTCACCCCAGCTCCATTTAGCTTCAGTTTTTCAAGCAAAGGTATCGATAGGTAGAATTCATTTCTTTATCCCTAGAGGCAAGTACCATTACAAGGATAGTGGCTTCTAAAAATCGGTATTTATGAATGCAACAGGTTAGCGGTATTACCTCTTCTTCCCAAGTTCTATATTCTGTTTACATTATATTTGATAAATCAAATTTACATCACCGGGGCAGTTTGATTATAGCCTCTTCAGCAGCGTTCACAATCTGATAGACTAGGGGTGATGCCGTTAGCGCAGGGTGGGTACCCACATGAGAAAGGGCTATGTCGTTGGCTGTCATTCCCGCGGCGATAGCTTGGGCCAAAATATTAGCAATCTCACCTGCAGTAACACCTCCACAGGCCTCTCCACCTATTAGTTTTGCTGTACTTCTATCAAAGATCAGCTTGACGCGTAGTTCTCTAGCTCCAGGCATTGACCCGGGGTGCCTGTCCGGCGCAGCAGCTTCTCCAATAACTAGGTCGAACCCGAGGTCCTGAGCTACCCTCTCGGTGAGGCCAGCTACTCCTGTAGAGGTATCCGCAATCATAGTTGCGAATACACCTATGGTCCCTTGATTTCTGCGCCGTCGTGGTTGAAAAAGATTAGCCCCGGCGATTCTAGCCTCCCTGCTAGCTACTGAAGCAAGACGAACAGCCGTTGGCTTACCAGTGAAAAAACAAAACTTCTCAGCACAATCGCCAATGGCAAAGATATCGGGGTCACTGGTTATCATATACTGGTCAACTAATATGCCTTTCTGCTCACCAATTTCTAGTCCGGCATCGCTAGCCAACTCAGTATTTGGTACCACGCCTAAAGCTAAAATTACTACGTCTGCCTTGAAATGCAGCCCTTTTTCACACTCCACATAATCCAATTTCTGATCCCCAACAATTGCCTTTACTCGACAGGTAGTATTCACCTGCACACCCACCTTTCTCATCTTGTCCTCTACGCTGATACAGAAATCTTCGTCACAGTTTAGGTAAAGGCAGTGCTCTAATAATTCGACAACAGTCACTCTAAGTCCCATCTTGCGGCACTCATCAGCGAACTCAGCTCCGATGAAGCCACCACCAACGACCACCACGTCTTTAGCTTGTTTCAGAGCCTCTTGTAGTTTCTCGAGATAATCTATCTCTTTTCTGATAGTGAATACATTACTTAAGTCTGTGCCTGGCATGCGAGGTACAACCGGTCGTGAGCCGGTGGCAAGTATCAGTTTGTCATAGCCAATAATCTCTCCCTTGGCAGTAGTTACAGTTTTCGCTTTTCTGTCAATAGATATGACCTCATCAATTATCAGCTCAGCATTGCCCAGCATAGCGACTGGCAAGATGTCCTTCTCTACAGAGCCCAGAGTCCCCATGATATAAGGGATTCCGCAAGGTACGAGAGTCCTTTCTTCCCTTCGAATAACAATAACCTTCTTAGAAGAGTACTGCTTTCTAGCAGTAATCGCTGCCTCAATACCGGCAGCGCTTCCACCCACGATAACTACATCAGCCTGCTTCATATCCACTCTCCTTTGCAATATTGATACTTTATTCTAGCACACGGTGTCGCATGTTTCTGTGAAATCGGCCTATTCTTCCTCTCACGCTGGCCGTTATAGGAATGAACACGATACGTTACACCACATCCCCAATATCAATAGTTTAAATCAAGCAGGTTAGCGCGAGCCATTCGCTGTCCCTAGTCAATATTCTGTCAGTTTGTTCCTATTGAACAAATTGGGCTGTCGTGTAAGGCAAGGAATCATTTTTTAACAACCAGTTTTTTCACTGCCTGTCCAAGACCATCGAGTGTAAGCTCAAACATGGGAAAGAACTTTTCAACCACCAGAACAGTGGGGTGATTCCAATAATACGGCTCCACTGGATTTATCCAGACGCAGTGAGTAAAATGTTCCGCAATCTGCTTCAGCCTGAGCAGCCCTGGAACCTCGTTACGTTCATAGTAGTAAATAGCCCCATATCTTTCCGTTAGCTCTTGCATCGCCATTCTGGCGTCTCCGACTAATACCACTTTATAGTCCGGCTCGAGAATGCGCAATAGATGGTCGGTGCTCACTGCTTCCTGTCTCTCAATATCCTGATAAAGGTTATCGTATATGCAATTGTGGAAATAGAAGTATTGGAAGTCCTTGAAGTGAGTACTGGAATGAGCAGCAGAGAAGAGTTGGCTACACAACCTGGCAAAAGGAACCATAGAGCCGCCAACATCCATCAAGAGAAGCAATTTCACTGCATTCTTTCTGCTTCTTGCCCATACCATCTCGATCTCACCGGCATTTTTACAGGTAGCGCCAATTGTTCTTTCTAAATCCAGCTCATCCTCAGGGCCGATTCGGCTCAACTGCCGTAGCCCTCTCAGAGCCATCTTGATCTGGCGAACATCGAGAATCAGGTCACTACGATAATTTCGGAACCTCCTCTCCTGGGCGATTTGTATGGCGTGCCTGCCTCCTGATTCACCACCTATCCTGATGCCAGCGGGATGGTATCCAGAATGTCCAAAGGGAGACGTACCTCCTCTGCCAATCCAGTGACCACCTCCGTCATGCTGCTCTGTTTGCTCTTTGAGCCTCTTTTCAAACTCCCTTAAGAGTTCGTCGAAATCCATACTATCAAATAGAGCTCGCTCTTCTTCAGTAAGGGTCATCTTATTTATAGGGTCTTTGAGCCATTCCATAATTTGCTCTGAAATCTCTGCAGGAGCTTCTATCCCCTTGAAATACTCCTGAAAGGCAACATCATAGTGGTCGTAGTAAGCCTCGCTTTTAACTAATATTGCTCTCGCTAGATAATAAAATTCGTCCAGATTGGAGATGCAACCTTTAGAAAGGGCTTCCATCAGCGTCATCCACTCGACAATCGAGACGGGCACTTTCCTTCTTTTTAAGGTATAGAAGAAATCGGTGAACATATAGGCCTTTTACCTGTTCTCAACGGAGCATTCCCTAGGCATCCATTTTTCAGTGATAATATTTCCTACCCATTCGTGCTACGAAATAATCGTAGTCTGTTTCTTTCTTCAACAGCGTGCCCACAAAGGGTATCTCGCTTGAGATCTTGTCATGGGGTATGCCTCCAGCAATGAGAGCGCGAATCCAGTCTATGAGCTCGCTTGTCGACGGCTTCTTTCTGAAATCGTCAATTTCCCTGAGTTTGTAAAAGGTCTTTAGGGCTTCACTAAGAAGGCTATCCTTGATATTGGGGAAATGCACCCTGACGATTTCTTCCATCAGTTCTGAGTGAGGGAATTCGATATAGTGGAATATGCAACGCCGCAGGAAAGCGTCCGGAAGTTCCTTCTCGGCATTGCTGGTAATCACTACTATAGGTCGGTGAATGGCAGTGATGGTCTCATTAGTCTCCGGGATGTAGAAGCTCATTTCCTCCAGTTCGTTGAGGAGGTCATTGGGGAACTCCAGGTCAGCTTTATCTATCTCGTCGATGAGGAGTACCACCTGCTCCGGAGAAACGAAGGCCTGTCCCAATTTGCCTAGCTTGATATATTGTTTGATGTCAGAAACATCACTGCCGCCGAAGCGACTGTCATTGAGCCTCTGCACAGTATCATAGACGTATAGCCCCTCTTGAGCCTTGGTTGTTGATTTTATGTTCCACACAATCAACCTTTTTCCCAACCCATTAGCAATGCTGTGAGCAAGTAAGGTTTTCCCTGTCCCTGGCTCTCCCCTGATCAATAAAGGTCTTTCTAAAGCTATGGTTACATTAACAGCATTTTTCAACGGCTCCGAAATAACATAATCGGGAGACCCGCTAAATCTATCAAAACCATCATTAGTCACCATTCAATTGCCTCCTTAGAAATTACTTTGCCTGGGGTGTCTAATTTGCCTTTGACATCTGAAGGGAAGTGCCGTTGAAGGCATGTAAAAAGACACAATTTTTGCCGCAAGGATGAATTATAAGAAGACTGAGAGTTAAAATCAAATAAAGTGGTTTCCTATCGGGGAAGGGTCGGAATTGGCAGACGAGCATGACTTAAGACCATGTGCTGTATTCCGGTACACGTACCTTGTGCCTTTTAACTCTATTATGTATACCATCTAATTTATTCATTTCTTAAATTTCCTTGTGCTCAGGTTGTTCGTACTTCTACCCAATTCACCCGAGTTAAACGATTATGTGGAGCGAGCACACCTGACCCATCGTCCTCGTCAATATTTGGGCTACCCTACGCCTCAGGAGTGCCTTGAGTGCTATTTGCAAAAAAGGAGGTGACGCGTCATTAAGGTACTGGACGAGGATAGGTATTGGCAGAAGTAATCAGGTAAATGGTATTATTTCCAAGTGACATGGCAGCCTTAAGCTAGGGGGATGTTACCGGCAAGAAAACGGTACGTAAGGAGATATAATGATGAAAGCGAAGTATACCTCGCCACGTAATTCCACAGATTCCTCACTGAATCCATCACTCAAACAGGCTGAGGAGGTGCTTCAAGCCGAGCATAATAAGCTGCCATCACTAATGGATGCCATGGAATACATCATCACCCTACAAGATACAGAATATAACATTATTTATCAGAATGAGGCGGCGAGGATAGCTTCTGGTGGTGACCACGTGGGGGAGAAATGCTACCGAGCTTATGAAGGCAGAGAGAGGGTGTGTGACGGGTGCCCGGTAGAAGAGGCATTTAAGGATGGTAAGTCACATATCTTAGAGAAGCAGCGGGTACTGCCCTCGGGGGAGCTCGCCTTCTGGGAGATTACAGCTAATCCCATTAGAGACGCCAAGGGAAGGGTTGTTTCCTGCCTTGAGATTGGCAGGAATATCACCGAGCGCAAGCACACAGATGAGAAACATCGGATAATATTAGCAACAGCCCTTGACGGTTTTTATATCGTGAGTCTGGATGCTAGATTGCTAGAAGTCAACGCTTCATACTGTAAGATGGTTGGTTATACTTGTGAAGAACTGCTTAAGATGTCCATACCTGATATTGAAGTGATAGAAACACCCGAAGAGAGTGCTCGCCATGCAAAAAAGGTAGTGGAGCAGGGTTACGACTTTTTTGAGACCCAGTATCAATGCAAAGACGGTAAGATAATTGATGTTGAGGTTAGCGCGCATTACATTGATGTGGAGGGCGGGCAAATAGTCGTATTTGTGCGGAATATCACCGAGCGTAAGCGGGCGGAGCAGGCTCTTATGGAAAGCGAAGGAAAATACAGAACTCTGGTTGAAAATATCCCACAGAAAATATTCTTTAAGGACAAGGATTCAGTTTACATTTCCTGCAATAGCAATTTCGCCGAAGACCTGCAGATAAAGCCCGCAGAGTTCTCGGGGCATACAGATTATGACTTCTATCCCAGGAACCTGGCCGAAAAATATAGAGCAGACGATAAAAGAGTGATTGAGTCAGGGAATACAGAAAGAATTGAAGAGAGATACATCGAACGCGGACAAGAAAGGACCGTGGAAACATTCAAGACCCCGTTCATAGATGAAAGAGGCAAAATTGTCGGTGTACTGGGCATTTTCCATGACATCACCCAGCAAAAAGAAACGGAGAGACAGTCACACGAGCGCGAAATAGCCGCGGCACGGGCGCAAGAGCTAAGTAAATCACGCCAGCGCCTTATCAACGCTCAAGAGTCCCTGCGTAAAGACATTGCCAGTCAGCTTCACGGGACGGTGCAAAGCCGGCTTATATTACTGGAGCATAAGATTGCAGAGCTTGAGGCCAAGGCCCGGTCAAAGTGGATAACCAAGGAGCTAGCTGACATCCGCCAGAGACTTGAGGAGCTGCAAAACGAACACATACGGTCTATCAGCCATCGCCTTTTCCCTTCCATCTTACGCATGGGAATAACTACCGCCCTGGAATCTCTAATAGACGAGTATAGCGCCAAGCTACCTGTTGATTTGCGGGTGAACAAAAAACTGAGAGATAGAGAGCAAGCGAATAGAAGGCTTATTCCAGATAATGCGAAGCTGGCGCTGTATCGCATTGCTGAGGAAGCCTTGACCAATATCTCCAAACACACGCCGGCGGCGAACAATACAGTGGTGAAACTGTCGCTGTCTGATAGTCGAATATTGCGCCTTACGGTGAGGAATGATGGTCCTATCTCTAATACAACAAGCCCTTCACCCGGTATTGGCCTCTTGCTGATTTCGGACTACGCAGCGGCGGCGGGAGGCAGTTGCACCATCGAGAGCATTCCCGGCAAGGGCACACGGGTTACGGCAGAGCTGCCTCTTGCCGGACTTGAAACAGGACAGGGACAGGAAGGTCAGCCTTTGGAATAAAGGCCCGGCGCCCCGCAGCACTACCAGCCTCTCCCTATACCTGAAAGTGCTTGCTCGCTTCCAGCAAATGGCACAGCTAATCTCTAAACAGGTATCGTCATCAACCAGAATAGGTCGGTATGTCGACTCCCATCCTTTGACTTGCTAGTTTTCAACGCTTATATTGTAGTATGGTTCTATCATACTACAATATCATGCTCGCACTGCAATTAGCCGGGGTTTACGCAATCCGTGCTCCCGCGCTAACTTCGCTGCGAGGATTTCAGGAACGCCAGGGCAGCCTTCACCCGTATGTTGATTTCCGACTCGCCGGAGAGTTCCAGATGCTGATAGATGACGTTGATGTAGCTTTCAACGGACCTCTCCGTCAGTGCCAGTTTTCTGGCGATAGTGGCATTATTGAACCCCTCCGCAAGCAACCGGAGCACATCCTGCTGCCTGGGTGTAAGTCTGTAAACATTAGACCCTTTCCGCGGGTGCAGCTTCGCCATCACCGCCGGGTCCATGACCACCATACCCCGCACGCATCCCTCAATGGCCTGGATAACTGTGGATACGTCGCGAACCGTCTGCTTTAAAAGATATGCCCACCCCGTGCTCTCTCCAAGCGGCAGGCTGGTCACATAGCGGGGATTATCATGCGCGGAGAGGATAACGATGCCAATCTCAGGGTTCTCCTTCTTGATTGCCAGTGCCGCATCAATGCCGTCCATTTCGCCGGCAAGCTCAATATCCATCAGCATCACGTCAGGTTTGGTCTGCCGGGCCAGCGCAATCGCCTTCCCAGCATCATCCGCCGTGTCTACTACCTCTAGACCACCATTCCGGGATAGAGCGTCAACCAGCATTTCTCGAAACAGGGCTTCGTCCTCTATTATCACTACCCTTATCTTTTCCATAGGCATTCTTCGTAACTTCACTTTGCGGGTGTGCTTCGGGGCAAAGATGAGCGCCTCTCTATATAATACCATGCCACCTTGGTATTCTACACCATGCTAACCCCGTGAGCAAATCAGAGGTTAGCACAATAGCCAGTGAATTATTCTCATGTTAGCATTAAAATGCGTAAACCAAGAGTAACTACTGGCACATGGTACTGAGGGGCCTATTGAGAGTAACTCTGCAAGAGATATTGCCGGAGATGTGCAGGCTAATTAGCATGTCCCCCGAAGAGGACGAGTACCATCTCCTGTGGCTAGAAAAGGACGGCCAGGTGCTGACCATATTTTCGCAAACTGACGCCATGGTTAAGGCAGACAGAAAAGAAGCCACAAGGCATTTGGCGACCCATGCCCTTTGTAAACAATCAATGAAGAGTAGAGGGAACGCCATATTACTGCATACGAGGAAGTGGCAACGCATAAAAGATATAGAAGCGACCCAAACGAGCAAAGTTCCCATGAAATAGTAAGGAGAGGCTAAATATGACGATAAATTTCGAAGACGGAAATCTAGTTTTGAAATTGTGGTACGTGACGCACCGAACCCGCGCCCTGCTTAAGATGTGTGAGGACCAGATATATAGTGAATACAATCTTACTACGGAGCAGTATGCAGTGCTTGCGGCTATAAAACACATCGGTGATCCTGCAAGGCCAACTGACATAGCTCGGTGGTTAGGACGTAGCACGAACAGCATCAGTATGATAGTCGACCGCATGGTCAAAGCTGGTCTGGTCAGAAGGGTAAGAGACAGGAGAGACCGCAGGGTAGTAAATGTGTCTATCACCAGCAAGGCGGAGAACGCCCTTAAACCGGCAATTCTGGCAGGCTGGGAGTTTATCCAGAAAATCACGTCGCCACTAGCATATGAGGACAAGCATACCTTTATCAGGCTGCACGATATGCTAAGAGACGAGATATTTAAGTATCTCTATCCCGGAGTGAATGTAGAGAAAATGGCAAGAAATGATGACGAGAGCCATGCCAATTTAATGGAACGGCTGATCCAGTACGCTTTGCCCTCCACTCCTGAAGCCAAACGTCAGGGTAGTGAGAAGGGAAAGACCATATGATAAGGACAGTTAACTTTACTTATGCTAGCTGGCGTAGAGCGACTCCGCAGGGTTCGCAATAATCCCGGTAGAACGAAACATGCTCCCCGTTTCAACCCACAGGTAAAACACCTTAGCCACCGCGAAAGACCGCCTAGATTTTGATTCGTGCACCAAAGTCAGTTTGGGGCAACGGTAATCAGGCATATCACACAGAACGCCATTATGTTACCACTTCTCATGCTTGATAGAATGATTTATAATGTTCAACTCCCCATCGCTCTAGGAAAGGCCACGGGAACGACAAAGGAAAAGGAGGCAATAAATGGTGAAAAAGGAAGCGTCAGTGATTGACTGGGCAGGACTTAGCCAGGAGATGGAGTGTTTGCTTCGTCTGAAAGCAAGCCCTGTTGCCTACAAGAGACTGGAGAAATTGGAGGAGCTGGATAAAATACCGGAGGTGATGCGGCTTGACCGCCGGGCTTCTTTTTGCCAGGTACCGGCGCTGGCCCGAACCATGGGCTTGACAGTAGCTGCCACCAGAGACAACTTCGGTGAGCGCTGTGCCCGAATCAACGGTCTGGCGCCGACTACCGAAAAGCAGGTCGCCTGGGAGGCAGATGCCTTTGCCACTGGCTGGTTTGCCAACGTGGAAGAAGCCAGAAAACAGATGGCGGAATATCCCCTGGTCCCACCCGGAGAGGCCGTCGTGCTCGCCCCGCTAGCTTCCGGTAAATTTGACCCCGATGTTATCTTAATCTACGGTAACCCGGCGCAGATGATGTTGCTGATGAACGGGCTCCAGTTTAAAGACTACGAGCGCTTTCAGTTTTTCTTCATCGGTGAAGGCTCTTGTGCCGATGGCTTGGCTCAGTGTTATACTACCGGCAAGCCTGCCTTGGCTATTCCCTGCATGGGGGAGAGGGCTTTCGGTGCTGTTACCGAGGATGAGCTGGTTATGGCGCTGCCACCGGGAATGATGGCTAAGGCTGTCGAGGGACTTAAGGCGCTTAAAAGCCGGGGAATTGGCTATCCCATTATGTATCTTGGGCCTCTTTGCGACCCCTCTCCGGTGCTGATGCAGATCTACCCTGAGTGGTGGGATCGTCGTTGACCTCAAATACAAGGAGTCGCAAGATGAAAGTCATAGGTATAGTCGGCAGTCCAAGAAAAAATGGCAACACAGAACTGTTAACCAAGCATACGCTTAAATCGATTTCTGAAGGAGGGGTGGATACTGAGCTTATTCGGTTAGCTGGTCTGGAAATGAAACCGTGCACTGCATGTATGGCATGCAAAGAACAAGAGATTTGCTCTATCAAGGATGACCTATTTCCAATATACCTCAGAATGAAAGAAGCCGAGGGTATAATTCTAGCCTCTCCGGTATATTATGGCTCGGCTACGGCGCTGATTAAGGCACTTATGGAGCGCGTTGGTTACATCGCACACTGGAATGGTGAACCCTTCCACGGCAAGGTTGGTGGGCCATTGGTAGTGGCACGACGTTCCGGCCAAAACTTCACAATTGCTCAACTTACCTTCTGGTTTCAGATTCTAGGGTTCTTTATTCCCGGCTCTACGTACTGGAATGTTGCTATCGGCCGAGAAAAAGGCGAGGTGGAACAGGATGAGGAAGGACTTCAAACAGCTTGGAACTTCGGTAAAAATATGGCCTTTCTAATTAAGAAATTGCGCATTTGACAGAATTACACATTCAGTCAGCTTGTTCAGGCTCCAGCCTCGGTGTTAAGGTGGGTACCGTCGAACCATTTTGCCGGCGACTTTAATACCGGCGCCGCTGACGGCGGTGGTAGTGTCGTAGCTGAGGCTTCTTCACAGTAATCGGAGTTTAGTGTCCCCTTGTATGCCCTCGCCCGATAATAATAGGTAGTGCCGGCACTAAGCCTACTACTATCACTGTAACTCGTGACATCGGCTCTTACAGTGGCTATCTGAGAATAGGAACCAGAACCTGTCTTCCTCTCTATCTTGAATCCAGCCTCATCACTGGAATTATCCTGCCAAGAGAGGTCTATCCTACTTGACGATATGGCTGTGGCTACTAGATCCGACGGAGCTTCCAGCGGTGGACCTACTGCCGTCCTGAAGTACCGGTAGCTTGACCATGTTGAGGTGCTACCCAAGCTGTTCTTGGCGTTAACCCGCCAGTAGTAGATCGTGTTCCAGTTGAGTGTCCCTTCAGAGACATCGTAAAAGAGGTCGGTTATCCCGGTCTCGTCTACTACTAAACTGGTGAATCTAGAAGTGGTTGCTA
>Ga0315543_1000865_pt1 | contig 34874 bp, 29 predicted proteins | sample SalMarSW160210MG_2_FD_203098 | JGI IMG/M metagenome (GOLD analysis project Ga0315543, IMG submission 203098) | Salt marsh sediment microbial communities from the Plum Island Ecosystem LTER, Massachusetts, United States - Salt Marsh Sediment SW1601-210 ...
TGGAAGCTCAGGGACTGTCTGAACACGTGAAGCTCCTGGGATGCCTTAACAACGAGGCGTTACGGGCGGCTTATGCCCTGGCTGATCTCTTCGTGATGCCTAACGTGCTTACGCCTGGCGATCCTGAAGGCTTTGGACTGGTGACGCTAGAGGCGCGGGCGGCGGGCGTGCCGATTGTTGCTGCTGACCTGGAGGGAATCAGCGAGGCGATCATTGAGGAAGAGGATGGTACCCTGATAAAACCAGCTGACTGGCCAGCCTTTGTGCCGGCCATCAACTTCTGGCTCGACCGTGGGAGGACAGCGGCAGATAGAGAACGGCGCCGCCAACAGACGCAGGCTCGATTCGCCTGGTCGCGGATTGTGTCTCAGTACTTGGAGGTTTTCCAGGAAGTGGGAGGGGAACAGCGTACACGAAAGGAAGAGCAGGTTGCGAATCGCGATTGACGCATTGGGCTTGCCCCCATTCGGTGGGGCGAAGGCCTCTGTCCTCGGCTGGTTGGCCGCGCTGGGCCGCTATGACCGGGAGAACTACTATCTCGTGTTCCTCTCTTCTCACGCAGAGGAAGCACTCTCGTCCTTTCCCCATATCGAACAGCGAGTAGTGCCGTTTCGCAATCGCTTCACGGTGCGTATTGGGGCTCAGTTTTGGCTCCCGCGTCTGTTAGCCCGCGAGAACGTTGATCTTCTTCACAGCATGAAGAATCTGAGCGTGTTAGGTGCACCCTGCCCAACAATAGTGACCATCAATGATCTGTCTCATATAGTCCTGCGCGACCTATATCCCTGGATTGATGGCCTTTACTGGCAGGTGATACAACCTCGGATCTTGCGACACGCTGCACGGGTCATCGCTATCTCAGAGAACACCAGGCATGACTTGGTGCGTTTCTACGGGTTGGAAGCGGACAAGATTGTTACTCTCCACCCTTCTTGTAATGATCGCTTCCGTCAGCCCTGTGAATCTAGAGAGCTGGAACGGGTACGGGCTAAATACGGCCTGCCTGAGTCAGTGCTGCTCTACGTCGGTGGCCTGGGGGTGCACAAGAACGTGATTACCCTAGTGCGGGCTTTTGCCCGGATTGCTGGCGAGATACGACACGGGCTGGTGCTGGTTGGCGGAGCACATCACACTACCAGTGACCGAGGCCTAGCACAGGAGGTGACTGCCCTGGGGCTAGCAAACCGGGTGTGGATGCTGGGTTCGATTCCGTTAGAAGACCTGGCTGTCCTCTACCATCTGGCTGACCTCTTCCTCCTGGCCTCGCTCAACGAGGGTTTTGGCCTGGTGCTACTAGAAGCGATGGCCTGCGGTACCCCGGTGTTGGCCGCCCGCACGGGTAGCGTGCCGGAAGTAGTGGGCGATTGTGCATGGCTCCTGGACGATCCTTTGGACGTCGAAGGATTTACCACGGCAGTTGCAGCATTGTTAGCTGACCATGGCAGGCTCGCCCAGATGAGCACGAAGGGGTTGGAGCGTAGTCGGATGTTTACGTGGAAGCGGACTGCGGAACGCACCTTGACGCTTTACCGGGAGGTGGCTAGTGACCAAGCACGACTCTCGCCAGCCTGAACCTCGTTCTGTTGACGCGTCACTGTACGATACGACCTACTTCCTCAATGAGTGCGAGGGCTATCAAGAGTTCCTTACTTCTGGCGGGCGCACCCTCTCCAATCGCCTGTTGACAGCATTGGCATATGCTGACGTGCAGCCGGGTATGCGCGTGCTAGACGTGGGGTGCGGTCGCGGTGAAAGCCTGGTTTGGCTAATGCGCCAGGAGGCCGAGGCCTGGGGTCTGGACTATGCGACTGAGGCACTGCGTCTGGGCGCGAGCGCGGTCCAATCTGCTGACCTGGAGGCAGATCGCCCGTGTTGCCTGATCGCCGCCACTGCCCGTCACCTTCCAGTCTCATCCGAATCTTTCGATCGTGTACTGATGCTAGACATTGTCGAGCACTTGCATCCCTGGGAATTGGAGCAAGCACTCGGGGAAGTATGGCGAGTGCTGAAACAAGGTGGAAAGCTCATTGTGCATACCGCGCCCAATCTCTGGTATTACCGATTCGGTTACCCTCTTTTTCGCCTTTTCGAGCGCCTGCGTGGTGTGCGGCTGCCAAAGGACCCTCGTCAGCGATTCCGCTTCCACCAGCAGGTCCACGTCAACGAGCAGAGCCCCCGGTCGCTGGCGCAAGCACTGGAGCGAGCAGGATTTCGACCTCGCGTCTGGTTGGAAGACTTGCAGCAGCGCTGGGCAAACCGCGATTGCGTTACCTACATGCTGGGCTGGTTGGTCACACATTGTTACCCCTTTAAGTGGATTTTCTGTGGCGATGTCCTCGGTGTGGCATACAAGGTATAGGCATTAGTGAGCGTGACAAGATCGGCTTGGATCAAAGAGGGCGTGAGGACGATAGGTCGCTGGTTGCGTAGATGGTCACGAAGCCTCTCAGCTTTGCTTATAGTGGCCATTTTTGGCCTCCTGGCCTGGCAACTCGCACGCGATTGGCACAGTCTGCCCCCTGGATTCCTCTCGAGCGCGAGGCATCTCGCACTGCTGGCCTCTCTAGTGGCACTCATCCCAGCCTTGTTGGTCGTGAGTCTGCGCTGGGGGATCACTCTGCGGGCGATGAACATACCCATAGATTTGTGGACCTCCGTCCGGATCTGGTTCCTGTCGCAGTCCGCTCGCTACGTACCTGGCGGGGTGTGGACCTACGCGAGTCGTTTTTATCTAGGCCGCTCCGAGATAGCACAAGAAGCCATCGTCGCCAGTATGATCCTTGAGACGGGATTGCGGATAGTGAGCGAGATGCTCGTTTTCCTGCTCTCTCTTCCCTTCTGGGCTGACACGGGCTTTATTAGCGCCGAGACCGTACTCCTGCTGATCGGCGGCACTGGCCTGGGGCTACTGCTCCTGCATCCTGCCTTGCTGGAGCGATTGAGCAGAACGACACTGCTGCGCCGGGCGGGCCTGAGACCTGTGGATCTTTCAGGGCTACGATACCGCACAGTGCTGATGTTGCTAGCCTACTACATACTGAGCGTCATCATGGTTGGCGGGGCGTTTTACTTAATGGCTGCAGCGCTCTATCCTGTGCCAGTACGCCTGCTTCCGCTACTGACAGGCAGTCTGGCTGTTTCGGTAGTCCTGGGCTTCCTGGTGCCCCTGGCTCCCAGTGGCTGGGGTGTGCGAGAGGGGGTGTTGGCCTTCTTACTGAGTCAGCTAATGCCTTCCTCAGTAGCTATTGTGGTCTCGATAGCAGCGCGAATCTGGTTGACTCTGGGGGAAGCGACCTGGATTCTGGCAATGTTGTGCTTGCGGAAGGGCTCTAAACCAAAGTCATCCCAGAAATAACCCAAAAGGGCTATTGACCGGGAGAGCAAGATCAGAGTATAATGTAGGCAGGGTTGACTCGGAGTGTGTTGATTGTATTAGAAAGAAAATCAGGAGGTAATGAACTATGAAGAGAAAGAGCGCTTTTGGTATTGCCCTGCTCCTTGTCCTGATCCTCGTTATCGTACCGGTTGCGCTGGGTCAGGCGGGCACTATGAGCACTGCGTTCGCTGTGCAGAACCTGGACGTCGGTTCAGCAACGGTGGACGTCTATTTCCGCGACACTAACGGGACGCAGACGAACCATCTTCAGCAGACAATTGGTGAAGGTGGGAACTTTAACTTTGACCAGCGGTATTCCACTGGCGATCCCGGGACCGAACCCTTCCAGGGCTCGGCATTTGTCAGCTCGGCCAAGCGGATCGGCGCTGCGGCCAATATGATGCGGACTGGCGGCGCGGTGCCCTCGTATGAGAGCTACAACGGTCTTGACCAATCTGGGATTGGACAGGACATGATCCTGCCTCAGATTCTCAAGAACGTCGCTAGCGGTGGCCTCACCTGGAATACCACAATCGTGGTGCAGAACACAGACACGGCCAACACAGCCGACGTGGACCTGGTCTTCACCCCCGATCCTATTGTCAACCCGCTGGTAGGGGGGACGCTGACCACGCCCTACACACACCATATTTCCATCGCTGCAGGGGGGACGGCCTATATTGACCAGTCCACAACGCCAACTGCCGGTCAAATTGGAAGCACGTTCTATGGGTCCGTACGCGTGACCTCCAACCGCGACGTTGCCCCGTTGGCCTACTCTGATGGCGGTGGCCAGATCCTGATGGCCTACCCGAGCTACTCAGATGGCACCACTGACTACATCGCTCTGCCCTCCATCTTCAAGGATATCGTGTCATTGGGCGATAACTACAGTACCGCCATACTGATAGCCAACTTTGGCACCAGCCAGGCAACGGTCGAGATCGAGTATCTGCCGGCTTCTGGGTCCTATACTGTCAGCGGTAAGGATACGGTCTACGTGGACGCCAAAGCGGCAAAGAACGTGGACCAGCGCTACGATGCGCCGAGCATCACCAGTGCTACCTTCATGGGCGGGGCAAGGATCAAGTGCACCAATGGTCAAAAGATCGCGGCCATGGTTAACCTGCGAGGCGGCACCCGCTATGGCATGACCTACGGGGGCATCATGGGCGGCGGCACCACAGCTTACCTGCCAATTGCCTATAAGGATATCTCGTCGGGTGGTTACTCTTGGAGCTCGACGGTCATAGTCCAGAACTTTGACAGTGATGCTGGGAATGCTACGGTCAACTTCACCTTCTATCCCTCGGCTGGCGGTAGCATTGTCGACCCCACCAACTACACGGTCTCCACTGTCAGCCAATTCGACTTGCGCTACACAACGGCAATCGCGAGCCATCCGACCTTTATAGGTGCGGTCAAGGTGACCTCGGTTGGTGCCGCGCGAAGCATCGGCGTGATGGTGCAGACGCGCGGCGCGGGCGGGGCCGGAGATGCTCTGATGGGTTTCCTGGGCTTGATGCCTTAGGACTCTTGCCAGCCCCAGTTGCTCAATAGCTTTCAGAAACGAGACCATCGTGGAGAGCGCGATGGTCTCGTTCTAGTATTCGTCAAAGGAGATTCGTATGAGCCTGCTGTGCTCACCACATGTGCTAAGGAACAGGATATGGATTGCTGCCACGTGCTTGCTTGTCTGCGCTATAGTTGTTGCCGCGTGTGGGAAGGCTGCGACTCCGCGCCCCACCCACGATGCTCACCGCTCTGTCACCGCTGCGGAGTCCTTCCCTGTGGCCCAGAAGACGGCCAGGGCATGGCGAGAGGACGCCCTGTGGTACGGCGTGGTACCCTTCACTTCGATGGAGCGTGCTTTCGCCATTCCTCTTGCAGACGACAGCCCAAGTTGGTATTTTCGCTTTGGTATCCCAGGAGGTGAGACGGAGTACATTGTAGAGGTACTGAACGGCAAGGTGCGTGGAACCAACGAGACGAAGATCCCAAGCTATGTCGAGCCACCTCTAGCGGAACTGGAACCCCTGGGGGATCAATGGGTTATGATGGACAGCATTGCACTGCTGGAGAAGTATCTCGAAGAGAAAGACAGCCTTCTAGCCAAGTTTCCCTCTATGGTGCTTGACTATCGTCTGACCCAACCAAAGGGGCAAGCGCATCCTGTTTGGACTCTATACAATGCACAGAACTTGACCAAGCCGATTTTCATCATGGATGCCATAACTGATGAGACTCTTCCCGTGGAGTGATGGCGAAAACGTTTTGCAAGGTGACATCGTGGGCCGTCGGTATTGCTGGTGGCCCCTGCCTGTCCCAGCACTACTTTCCCGTCCCGTTAGGCAGCAAAGTCCTGCTTTTGATGTCCTCTCTTGCTGTTCATCCTGCACTTGGGTCAGAGCAGGTCACGAATGAGGCATTGGCTTACCTCAGCAGCGTACTGGTCAGCCAGATCCAGCCAGTCCAAGACGATAACCTCAAGAACGAAGCTGGCTAGTCTCCCCCAATTGCGTTGATATGAAAGCTGGCTCGCTTTCTCACCGCAGAGACCGCCGCGCCGTCAAAAGGACGCTGGGACGCTTCGCAGCCCCGTCTAATAGATGCCGGGACGCTTCGCAGCCCCGTCTAACAGATGCCGGGACGCTTCGCAGAGAACGCTGAGAAACCTCAAGAAACTCTGCGCACTCTGCGTGCTCTGTGGTGAAGAAAAGGTATCAACACTAAAGAGGGCGACCACCCGAAGCTGGACAAAAACAGGATATTCGCTATAATAGTTTCCGTGTGACCCCGCCTGTTATGGACTGGGCGGTCTTTTGGAAGCGGAGATTGGGCTAGGGAAGATCAGTCTCCGCTGTGGCCATTTGTGTAGTGAGTCAGAAAGGAGGTGTTACGCAAACAAACCTAGTAGTGCTATCTTTTGCGACTCGCAAGGAAGCGGTTTTGGCCTTGTGCCCATCCTTTCGGATGACCGAAAAGTCCTGTTCCTTGTACGTCGTAGGATTCTCCACTTTTCACACTATATTTTGAGGAGATTTGAATGGCAAAGGTAATGTATGACCATGTTACGAAGCATTTTGGTAAGGTCGTCGCTGTCAGCGATTTGACTCTTGACGTCGCGGACAAGGAGTTCCTGGTGCTGCTTGGTCCGTCTGGCTGCGGCAAGACCACCACCTTACGCCTTCTGGCTGGCCTTGAGGAGGTCACTGAGGGTATCATCAAGATCGGCGACCGCGTGGTTAACGACATAGCTCCAAAAGACCGTGATATCGCCATGGTGTTTCAGAGCTATGCTCTGTATCCACATATGAGCGTGTATGACAACATGGCTTTTGGCTTGAAGCTGCGCAAGACGCCCAAGGCCGAGATAGATAGGCGTGTCAAGGAGACGGCTGAAATCCTGCAGATTCAGGAGTTGCTCGGTCGCAAGCCGAAGCAATTGTCCGGTGGTCAACGACAACGGGTGGCCGTGGGGCGCGCTATCGTCCGCGAGCCGCAAGTCTTCTTAATGGATGAGCCCCTGTCCAACCTGGACGCCAAGCTGCGTGTGCACGCCCGCGCCGAGATCTCGAAGCTTCACCAGCGTCTGCAGGCTACATTCATCTACGTGACCCATGACCAGACTGAAGCCATGACCATGGGCACCCGCATCGCAGTCCAGAAAGACGGCGTTTTGCAACAATTGGGCACGCCGCAGAGCCTGTATAGTTCCCCGGACAACCTATTCGTGGCCGGTTTCATTGGCAGCCCGGCGATGAACTTCTTTGATGTCAAGGTCGTTGGCACTATGGAGGAGATGTACATCGAGGGCTCAGGCTTCAAGTTCCGTGTGCCGCCGTCCAAGGCAAAGGCTCTGAGGGACTACCTCGGCAAAGAGGTGATCTCTGGCGTCCGCCCGGATGATATTCACGATCGCCAGTTCTCACCTCCGGGCATCACAGCGGAATACCTCGACGTCATGGTGGATGTGACCGAGCTCATGGGCAATGAGATCTTTCTCCACCTGCTTACTGACTCCAAGACCTTTATCGCCCGTGTTGACCCGCGTTCTTCGGCCCGGGTGGGACACAAGGTGGATGTGGCCGTCAACATGGACAACGTTCACTTCTTCAACTGTGACACCGAGAAGGCAATCCGCTAGGCACTTCAAAGTAAAGGAGGGGATGGGTTCTTTCCATCCCCTCTTTTGATTTCTCTTCAGAGTTTGATCTTCTTCCAGGCTCCTCTGCGGAACAAGAAATAGATCAACGCGGCCCTTGCAGTCCAGTCTACAGCCGTCCCCAACCAGACCCCGTTCAGGCCCCAGCCAAGCACAATGGCAAACAGGTAGACTATAGGCACGCGAGAAATGAGTGTGCCCACCAGTGTGGCGTACATCGGCGTCTTCATGTCTCCAGCACCGCGCAGGCTCCCAGCGATGACCATGTGCACGGCGATGGGCAGTTGTTCCAGTGCCCCAATGCGCACAGCATTGCCAGCCAGGAGCAAGACTTCGGGCGTGCTGCCAAATATACCAGCGATGGATGGTCCAAACAGGGCAAAAATGGCTCCCACAGCTCCCATCACTGCCAAGCTGAAGCGCATCGTGCTACGGATGCTCTCCTCAGCCAACTCGGGTTTCCTCGCCCCCAGGGACTGACCGACCAGCGTGGTACTGGCCACGCTCAGCCCGAACCCGGGCATAAAAGACAGCGATTCTACGTTGATGGCAATCTGGTGCGCGGCAAGTGCTACTTCGCCTAAGTCGGAGACGATGCGCATGAAGAGAATAAAGCCGAGGCGCATGATCATTGCCTCGCCAGCCGTAGGCAAGCTGAGGCGCACCATGTGCGCAATCAATTGCCCGTCCCAACGCAAGATGTCACGCAGACCAATCTTCATGAAGCGCTTCCCGCTCATGACCAAGAACAAAGCCAACATACCACCCAACAGTCGTGCCGACGCTGTGGCCACTGCGGCCCCGGCCAGCCCCAGTGCAGGAGCAGGCCCCACGCCAAAGATGAGTACTGCTGCCGCCAGCACATTCCAGGCGTTCATTACTAACGTGATGGTCATGGGCGTTCGCGTGTCGCCTGACCCGCGCATAATGCCGTTGAGCACCACCATGGGAAAACCGAGCAGCGATGTGATAAGGATCACACGCATGTACATGCTGCCCAAAGCGATAACTCGGTCGCTGGCGCCCATGAGTGCCAACATCGAACTCGCTAGAGGCCACAGTACAGCTATGGCCACAGCAGCGAACAGGATGGCGAGCATAATGGCCTGAGCGGCAATTCGACGCGCTCGCTCGTAATCTCCCGCTCCCCAGGCGTGTGCAACAAGGGTTGAGGCAGTGACTGACACGGCTGAGAAGAGCTGATGGGCTACGTGTAGAAATAGTGATCCCAGGCTAACCGCAGCCAGCGCAGCCGGGTCCTTGAGCCAGCCGATGAGCAGCGTATCCGCCACGAAAACCATGGTCATCAGCAGATTCTCCGCTACTGCAGGCAGCGCCAGCTTGACGATGTTGCGCCGAATGTTCTCGCGGGTCAGAGCGAGCGCAGGGGCTGCGGATTGTCCGGCAATCGGTCCTGAATCAGTCAATGCTAGAAACCATTCCTTTCTCAAGGTATCAAAAGCGGGGCAATGGTAGCATACAAACACCTTCAAGTGCAAACGCATCAGCGCTGATTGGGCTCTAATTGCCTGTGCAAAATGGCAGGCGCTTGCCAGCACCTACGGCGATGTGCACTGAAAGGGGTGGATTTTGAGAAGTGCGTCGCGTCCGTCACAGTAGGTGGCGGATTGCGCTGGGCAGCAGAGGCAGCCGAGTCTGTTAGTACTCAGATGAGCGACAACTGCGTTCGATCCTGGGCTGCCAAGGGCTCGAGGCCGACAAGCGAATCCAGGTCTGCCAGTGCAATCTCTGCCTGACTGGCCCACTCTCGCAGGTCAACGTCGGTGATGAATTGCCAGCCTCTTGAGGCTAGTCGCTTACGCAGCAGCATGGAGCGGGCAAGCTTGAGACGGAGTAAGCTCTGGCGCGTCTCTGGAATGATGGCAAACTTCCGCATGCGAGTGGATTCGTCAGTGGGAGTCAGCTTGAGCAAACGACTCAGCGCAGCCGAATCCAGCACAGCAAAAGCGCAAGCCTCCTCCTCTGCTTGTACCCATTGCACATCAAAGTCGTGGGTTTGGAGTCTTACTTCGTAACCTAGACGCTGCCCAAGGTCATCTAGCGTGCGCAGTGTGACCTCGCGCGCCACAGCACGCTGCTCTGGACGGTCTTCCTCACTCAAGCCCCAATGCGCAGGTGTGACCTGTTGCCCGTAGGACTTTAGACATGCCGTCACCGACTCCGCATCAGGCGTCAGTACGCCAGGAAAGTGCGCATAGACTGCTTGCATGAACTCTGTAGTCTCGATAGTTTCAACCGATTCGAGAGTCTCGTATGCGGTTCGCTCTACTCGCTCGGTAAGAGGGGGGACATCAGCAGGCGGTTGCGACAGCCACCACAAGCATTTATCCCCTTCCTCATCCTCCCACAGCCGGATAAAGATTTGACCTACCTCTTCTTCCAACGAGGTCTTGATCTTCCCACGGACAAAGTCCATCGGCGAGAATGGCGGCTCTGCTGTAGACATAATACGCTGCAGTATTCTTCGCTGTGCCAGAGCTTCCCAAATGGCGCAGTGCAGACGAACGAAGGATGTAGGTTCTGCTCGCTGCTTCAGGGCTTCCTCTGCTGTTGCTACAGCAACCTGCTGCACTTTCTCTGCGAACTCCTCTGGCGATATCGGCCACAGCGGTACTGGAGGTCCGTGTGTCCAGGTCAAGCGGTAATCCCCGCGCAGCCCTGAGAAGGGTTCTGTGGCTGCTTCTGGCTCACGAGGGTGATAGAGAGCACTCTCCACATGCAGATCTGCTCCTGCACCGGCCAAAGCCAGCGTTTCATGATAAGCCAGTCCCTTGTCCTGACCGACAAAGACGATACGCCCATCTCGTGACAGCGTCTTCTGGAGAGCAATGAGCGTAGCCCGCATCGCTCGCAGATACCAGGGCCAGTCAGAAGTGCGCCGCCTGACCAACGGCAATAATAAAGCTGATTCTTCATGTCCATAAAGCCATCCTGTCCACAGATATGGCAGTGCCCAGTATGTGCGACCAAGCTGAGGTGGTTGGGCCAATACCAGACTCACGCTTCCGGGCGAAAGCTCGAGCACCAAGCGCCTTACGGACATGTGTCCCACGAAGGCTCTGGCCAAGCCAGTGGGTGCCTCCGCCTCGGCCAGAGAGGCAGGCGTAACAACATCTTTCACATTGGCTGCTAGCGGCACAGGGGGCGTAGATTGTCGTTGGGATAATCGCCGTGTGGTGTCTTCGAAGAGCTGCCATAGGTTCCACTCCACAAACTGCGGGGGTGGACGGAGACGTGGTGCGTGAGGAGACACTGGTTCACCTGGAACCATATTTAACTTGCTGCCCAATTCCAGACAGTGCAAGAGGGCAAAGCGTAAGAAATCGAGCACAGTCGAAGCAGCAAAGAGGTCCTCCATCTTGAGCACCAGATTGGAAAGGACATAGAGATTGCGCCGTGTGTACAATTCCAGCAGACTCGCCGCGAATTCTCTGCTCTCATCTTCACGCCTGGCGACACGGTCCAGGACGTACCAATAGTGCAGACCACGAGGTTGTACTTCCTGCAGAACACGCGCGTCATTTTCGTCGCAGTCGCGTATGCCAGTGCCTCCGCAAGCAGGGCAACGGTAGTTGACCCGTTGGGGGACGTCCTGACCACGCTCCCAGATGAAATAGTTGGCTACAGCCATCTTCTCACAGTGGGGACACGTTGTGCGATATAGACGCCGTAGATGCTCTTGCAAGGGCACGCCGAGCTTGGCCGAGTTCGCCAGGCGCGTCACTGCCGCGTCGAGGTCGCGCTGGGAGGCGGTCGTTAACGCCAGCCGGGTGCGCAGGGCATCCAGCGGGTTGAAGTTGATGGCAATGACACGGCGCCCGGCTTCAAGGGCTTGCACTACGATTGTTGGTGATTGGCAGAAGGGATCAACGACGAGGCCCTCGACGTCGGTGTAAGCGTCAAGGTAAGCAGCGACGACATGGGATGACGTGTCGGCCTCCGCGTCAGGAATGAAATAGTCCACAGAGGGCAAATTTAAGCTCCTTCCGCGCCTCTCAAGACCTTTGCTGACCCTTCGTCTGTAGGGTTCGCGGTACAGCTCTTTGCAGTAATTGTACCCGTAATTTGACTTTACGCCAAAGCTGGGTCTTTCCGGGCGTTGTTATCCACGTACGCTTGACCAGCAAAGTGAAATGCTGTAGTATGCCACCAACCGGAACCCAGTACTCACGGAAGAGAGACGCGAACGCATGACTATTTCCTACGCTGCTGCTATTGATCAGGGGACGACAGGAACGCGTTTTATGATCTTCGGCCACCAGGGTCAGGCTATGGGCTCGGCGTACCAGGAACACGAGCAAATCTATCCTCAGCCGGGCTGGGTGGAGCACGACCCCATGGAAATCTGGGACGTGACGTGCAGAGTTATGGCCAGGGCACTGGATGAGAGCGGTATCGAGCCACAGCATCTGCTTGGCATTGGCATCACTAACCAGCGCGAGACAACGATCGTCTGGGACCGCACCACAGGCCGACCACTGTACAATGCGATTGTGTGGCAGTGCACTCGCACACGTGATATCTGTCAAAGCCTCATTGAGCAGGGCCTGGAGTCCCTAATCCGAGAGCGAACTGGATTGGTCATCGCTACATACTTCTCTGGACCCAAGATCAAGTGGATACTGGATAACGTGCCAGGCGTGCGTGAGAAAGCTAAACAGGGCCAAGCACTCTTTGGCAACGTTGACACCTGGTTGATCTGGAACCTTACCGGTGGTGTGAACGGTGGAGCACACGTCACTGACTATACCAACGCCTCGCGCACCATGTTGATGGACCTGCGCACACTGGATTGGGACGATGAAATCCTCGAGGCACTCGATATCCCCAAAGCAATGCTGCCATGTATCCGCCCTTCTAGCGACCGTGACTTCTATGGTCACACTACGGCCGGTGGGCCACTGGGCGCGCGCATACCAGTGTGCGGTGACCTCGGTGACCAGCAGGCAGCACTGGTAGGGCAGACTTGCTTCGCGCCCGGCGAGGCCAAGAACACATATGGGACTGGCTGCTTCATGCTGCTGAACATCGGTGAAGACATTGTCCTGTCCCAGAGTGGGCTTCTGACCACTGTGGCCTACGGATTTGCGCCAGGCTGCTGCACCTACGCACTTGAGGGGTCTATCGCTATCACAGGTGCCGCAGTGCAGTGGCTGCGTGACAACCTGGGTCTCATCAGTAATGCTGCCGAGACCGAGGAGATTGCCAGGTCAGTGGAGGATGCGGGGGGCATCTATTTCGTGCCAGCTTTCTCTGGCCTATTTGCCCCGTACTGGGACATGGATGCGCGTGGCGCAATTGTGGGTCTCACGCGGTACATCACAAAGGCGCACATCGTGCGCGCCACACTGGAAGCCATCTGCTACCAGACACGAGAGGTGCTCGATGCTATGCGCTCCGACGCGGGACTGGCGCTCAGATCCCTCAAGGTGGATGGGGGCGCAGTGGCCAACGATTTCCTGATGCAGTTGCAGTCCGATATCCTGGGGATCAAGGTTGTGCGGCCCACTGTCAGGGAGACAACAGCATTGGGCGCGGCGTACGCCGCAGGTTTAGCCTCCGGACTGTGGAAGAATGTGGACGAACTGCGGGCCAACTGGACTGTTGACCGCGTCTTTGAGCCGTGCTGGGACGAGAAGAAACGCGAAGTCGGCTACCGTGGCTGGCGCAAGGCCGTGCAGCGCGCAATGCACTGGGTGGACTAGGGGCATGGATAGCGGTTATGACGTTGTCGTTGTGGGGGGCGGAGTAGTTGGCTGTTTCATTGCGCGTGCTCTTTCTCGCTACAAGCTGGGCGTGCTTCTCTTAGAGCGCGAGTCCGACGTTTGCTCCGGCAGCTCAAAGGCGAACACAGGGATTGTCCACGCGGGCTACGATGCCGAGCCAGGCACACTGAAAGCCTCGCTCAATGTCGCCGGGAACCGCATGTACGACCAGATTTGCGCTGACGTGGACGTCCCCTTCCAGCGCTGCGGCACCTACGTGGTAGCGCTCACTGACGACGACTTACGCATCCTGGATGAGCTATGTCGGCGCGGCATACAGAATGGCGTGTTGGACATGCGCATCATCTCTGGCGAAGAGATGCGTCGCGTCGAACCGCTGGTCAACCCGCAGACACGGGGCGCATTGTACGCAGCCGGCGGCGGCATCGTGGATCCTTTCCTGCTGACTATCGCAGCCGCGGAGAATGCAGTAACCAACGGCGTGCACTTGCGATTGGAAACCGAGGTCACGGACTTTGTTCGGCAGAACGGCAAGATAACTGGTGTGAGGACGAATCACGGGCAGTTCTCGAGCCGTTTCGTAATCAATGCCGCTGGTCTACGCGCTGACGAGTTGATGGCCAAGGCTGGCCTCCACAACTTTCGCATCACACCACGCAAGGGAGAATACTACGTTTTTGACCGCGAGAAGAGCCAGGTGCGCACTGTGCTTTTCCCCTGCCCCACGCCGGTCAGCAAGGGCATAATGGTCACCCCCACTACACATGGCAACACCCTGATTGGGCCCAACGCTGTGAACATTGATGACAAGGATGATGTATCTGTCACACCCAGTGGTCTGGAAGAAGTGTTCGCTGGTGCGCAGCGCTTAGTGCCTGCACTCGATCGGCGAGACGTAATCTCTGTCTTTGCCGGTCTGCGAGCCAGCGGCAGCACCGGTGACTTTTTGATAGAAGCCTCTCGGGAAGCTCCTGGATTGCTCAACGTAGCTGGCATCGAATCTCCAGGCTTGGCATCTGCCGCAGCTATTGCCGAATTGGTCCTCGATCTCCTGCGCAAGTGTGGGCTCGAACTATGGGAGAGGAGCGACTACAATCCCATCCGTCACTCTCCTCCGCGTTTCAACGAGTTGTCGCGCCAGGAACAGGAAGCACTGATAGAGAGCGACGCGCGATATGGGCGCGTCGTTTGCCGTTGCGAGACTGTGACCGAGGGGGAAATCGTCGCTGCTATTCATGCGCCTGTTCCGGCGCGCACTTACGATGCTCTCAAGCGCCGGACACGTCTGGGCACCGGACGTTGTCAGGGCGGTTTCGACACGCCGCGCGTGATCGCCATCCTGGCTCGAGAACTAGGCGTATCGCCAACTGCGGTGACGAAAAAAGGTCCAGGCTCTGAGCTGGTAGTCCGCGAGCCCAAGGATGCATGAGCACGTGCGCAGGCTGATTGATAGAATTTACGCAGTTTCATGTCTAATCACCGCCGAGAACTCAGAGACCGCGGAGAAAAACAGGAAAGTCTCGGCGTCCTCGGCGTGCTCTGCGGTGAAGTCCATCTTTGTGAGAGGCAACTGCGTAACTCCTGTAGCTGCTTCTGCTGAAGGGGTGTAACGGATTTTGGAGTTCTTACATTGCGATGTTGCAGTGATCGGCAGCGGCCCAGGCGGGCTCGCAGCCGCCATCGCCGCCAGGGACCGCGGTGCGGAGCGTGTGTGCATCATCGAACGCGCCGAAGAGCTGGGCGGCATCTTGCAGCAGTGCATTCACAACGGCTTTGGCCTGCAGGTGCTTGGCGCAGACCTGACCGGGCCAGCCTATGCGCAGCACTTTATCAACCGTTTGCGTGACACGGACGTGCAGCCTTTGCTGGATACTATGGTGCTGGAAATCACGCCAGAGCGGTACATCTACGCTACTAACTCCAGAGATGGCATCGTAGAAATCCGAGCTGGGGCCATTGTGCTCAGCATGGGCTGCCGTGAGCGAACGCGCGGCGCGCTGGCCATCCCAGGCACGCGCCCTGCGGGAGTGTATACGGCAGGGACAGCGCAGAGGATGGTCAACATCGAGGGCTATATGCCAGGCCGCCGCTTTGTGATTCTCGGCTCGGGTGATATTGGCATGATCATGGCGCGCCGGCTGACTTTCGAAGGAGCCAAGGTCGAGCGCGTTCTGGAGATTATGCCATGCCTGTCTGGCTTGAAGCGCAACTATGTGCAGTGCCTGCAAGACTATGACATTCCATTGCAGTTGTGCCGCACAGTGCGCGAGGTTAAGGGCAGCAACCGTGTCGAAGCCGTACTTTCCGTGGCAGTTGATGAGCAGTGGCAGCCAATCCCTGACAGTGAGGAATTGATACCCTGTGACACGTTGCTGCTCTCTGTGGGACTGATACCGGAGAACGAGTTGTCGCGTCGTGTTGGCATCCAGATAGACTCTGTAACTGGTGGCCCAGTCGTTGATGAGAGCATGGGTACTTCCCTGCCTGGGTTCTTCGCTGCCGGAAACGTCGTACACGTCTACGACCTCGTGGACTGGGTGACCGTGGCCGGGGAGGTCGCTGGCCGCGCCGCTGCCGAGTACGCTCTTGGACAAGCTCCCGCAGTCGCGCGTCGCTTGCGCACAGTGGCAGGTGACAACGTCCGCTACGTGGTGCCGCACTTGCTCGATCCCGAAAGCCTGGCTCGTGGCCCGCAACAATTGCAGTTCCGTGTGCGCCAGCCAATAGAGGAGAAGGTACGCGTTGTCATTGAAGCGGACGGCGCGGCCATTTGGCACAAGACCGAGCGCTATGTACGGCCGGGAGAAATGGTCACGGCCAAGTTGGCGCCCAAGCTCTATGATCAGGTCAAGTCAGTGACCGAATTAAGGGTGAGTGTGAGGGAGCGGGGATGACGAGCAAAGTTGCATTGATCTGCATCACTTGCCCCGTGGGCTGTCGCCTGGAAGTCACGGTTGAAGACAACAAGGTTGTTGGTGTAGAAGGTCAGGGCTGCAAGCGTGGCCTGGCTTATGCTCAAGACGAAATCACTGATCCCAGGCGTGTAGTTACTACCACAGTGCGTGTGCGCGGTGGCCTTCATCCCTTGCTACCGGTCTATACAGCACGACCTTTTCCCAAGCACAGCATCTTTGCATTATTGCACGAGTTACGTCAGATCACAATTGCTGCGCCAGCGCGCGCTGGGCGGGTGATCCTGGCTGACGCACTGGGGACTGGGGTAGACGTGCTCGCCAGCCGGGACATGCCGGAAAGGAATTGACGCCATGCGCATCCTGGTTTTCGGTGCTGGGGCCATCGGTTCGCTGCTCGGGCATCGGCTCTCGCACGCGGGGCACGAAGTGACGCTGGTCGGTCGCCCCGCCTATGTACGTGCAGTGCAGGCGCATGGCTTGCTCCTGGAGGAACCTAGCCCAGCCCGTCGTGGGCGTGCCGTGGATCCCAGTCTAGAACGTAGTCTAGCCCTTCATGGTCGTGCCGTGCATCCCAGTCAGCAACGTGACCCAGCCCTTCATGGGCGTGCCGTGTATCCCAGTCAGCAACGTGACCCAGCCCTTCATGGGCGTGCCGTGTATCCCAGTCAGCAACGTGACCCAGCCCTTCATGGGCGTGCCGTGCATCCCGGTCAGCAACGTGACCCAGCCCTTCATGGGCGTGCCGTGTATCCGAGTCAGGAACGTAGCCTAGCCCTTTATGGGCGTACTGTGTATCCCAAGGCGGTGGAGAGGATTGCTGATATTCCTGCCAGGCAGCGCACGTGGGACCTGATCCTGCTGACGGTCAAGGCCTATGACACACAAGAGGCCGCGCATGCACTAGCCCCTTATGTATCGCCGGACGCACCATTGCTGATCGTGCAAAACGGCGTGGGTGGAGAGGAACTGGTGCTGCAAGTGCTGAATCAGGCCACCATTATCTCTGGCGTGATCACTCTGGTGGTCTCTGTGCTGGCGCCGGGCCACGTACGTCTTGATACTGCACGTGGCGGGTTGAGCCTGGCCCCCACGCGAGAAAACCAGAGGGTAGATAGTTGGGCCGAGCTCTTTGCTGGGGCAGGTCTGAAGACAGCAACCTGCCGTGACTACCGGGCTCAAAAATGGTCAAAACTGCTATTGAACATACTGGCCAATGCTATCCCCGCTATCTTGGACATGCCCCCCGGTGCTATATTCGCCGAGCCGAGTCTTTTCGACATTGAACGAGCTGCCTTCCGGGAGGCGTTGGCTGTGATGAGCGCTTTGTGGCTCAAGCCTGTCAGCCTCCCCGGTTATCCTGTTCCCCTTCTGGCCTGGGCAATGCGGACCTTGCCAGCACCTTTGCTGCGTGCGCTGCTGGGACGCCTGGTTGCATCAGGTCGAGGTGAGAAGAAACCATCGTTGCAGATTGACCTGGCACGTGGACGGGAGCGCTCTGAGGTGCTCTATCTGAACGGCGCGGTTGTGACATATGCTGGGCGCGTAGGACTGGATGCGCCCGTTAACAAGGTTCTACTGAGCACTCTGCTGAGCATAGCAACAGGTAGACTGGCCTGGGACGAATTTGAGGGACAGCCGCAGAAGCTCGTTGCTCTGATACACTGAAGGAGAGAGGGATTAGCGTTATGCAAGGTTTGCAAGTACAGAACGATCAGGTCGTGCTCCGCGTTTTCCGAGATGCGCGATTTGACTTCCGCTTGACGGCGGGTGGCAAATCCTATGGAGATTTCGGCCTCGAGGAAGGCAGCGTCGAAATGGTCGAGGCAGGGCCCGTCAGCGGATTGCTCTATCATGCCATGCCTTGTGTCTTGGAGAGCCTCGTCGTGCGCGTGGAGGGCATGGCTGCACTACTGATAAACTCCGCAGTCGGTGAGTGGCCCGTAACTGTTGACGACGACGAGCTGGAGACGTATCCCTATCTGCACTTCATGGAGGAGCGCAAGACAGGGATGCCATGGCGATTCGAGCGTTGGTACACTCTCGCTGGCCCCTACCTTATCTTCGATAGCGAACAGTACTTTGAACGCTCCCGTCCCCGGCAACGCGGCAAGGACTGGGAGAGACTCATTGTGCAGTTGCGCCAGGTAGTGCACTTGCCTGCCTGGGGCCAGAATATAGGGGCAACTGCCACTAACCTGATTTCTAGTACTTCGCCACAGCGACTATGATGCATTCGTAGTGGCGACTTCAGTCGCCTCTTCCGCGTCAACAACGACTGAAGTCGTTACTACAAACCTTCAGGGTGAAATCCGGACGTGCTATAGCATCCAACTTTCTTGGCAGGGGTTATAGAATGTGATAGAATAGTGTCAACTCGGTGTCCATGCTAGAATACGAGAGGAAAGGAGTAAGGGTTATGAAGCGCACTGGTATTGTTCAGTACATCACCTATAATATCTACTGGTTGGGCCTGAATATGGCCACCGGCAGCCTGACGCCTATCATTCTGCCCTATCTCGTCGCACTGTTCGTGCCGGAGGCGGTGAAGGGCACGGCCCTTGGGACTCTGCGTTCCGCGGGGCTCATCATAGCCATCATCGTCCAGCCAACAGCGGGACTGCTCAGCGACCGCAGTACGCTGCGCTGGGGCCGCCGGCGACCATTCATCTTCGTTGGCACAGTGCTGGACTTGGTCTTCCTTGCTCTCATTGCCCTGGCCCCTGGCTATTGGTGGCTGTTCGCGGCTGTGCTCCTTTTGCAATTCTCTTCCAACATAGCCCACGGAGCTCTGCAAGGCATCATCCCTGACCTGGTGCCCGAGGAACAGCGCGGACGAGCCTCCGGGGTCAAGGCTATGATGGAGCTGTTGCCTGTCATCCTGACGGCCTTCACCACGGCCCGTCTGGTGGGAGCAGGACATGTCGGGGCTGCCATCCTCCTAGTCATTGGTTCCCTGTTGGTGACAATGTTGATCACTATGCGGTACGTCCGCGAGGAGCCCCTGCGTGAAAAGGTCGACGAGCCGCTTTCGCCAGCCCTGGTACGAATCGTTCTACTGACGCTCATCTTTGTTGCGGTGACCGCGATATTCGGGGGCCTGGTGGGCTTTACCGGCAAGCTGCTGGAAGGAAGAAAGGTCTTGCAATTGGTCAGCGTGGGGCTGGCTGGCCTGGTGGCTATGGCAGGAGCGATCATCCTGGGGGTGTGGTGGAGCGCACGGGTGGGCATCGGCGAGGGAGCGCGGAAGTACTCCTCCTTTACCTGGTGGGTGGTCAATCGCCTGCTCTATCTGGCAGCCGTGGGTTCCATCCAGGGCTTTGCCCAGTACTTCCTGAAGGATGTGTTGGGCGTGCCTAACGCCCCCGCTGCCACCGGCAGCCTGATGATGGTGGTGGGTGTCTTTACCCTGCTGGCCGCTCTGCCTGGTGGCTGGCTGGCCGACAAGATCGGACGCAAGCCACTGGTGGCGCTGGCGGGCGTGGTCGCCGCCATCGGGACCTTCTTGCTGTTCTTTGCCCACAGCATGATGATGGTGACTGTCTGTGGAGTCATCATTGGCCTATCGGTGGGCATTTTCATGACCACCAACTGGGCGCTGGGGACGGACCTGGTGCCGCCTGCGGAAGCAGGGCGCTATCTGGGCATCTCCAACCTGGCTGGCGCGGGTGCAGGCATCGTCGGGGCTGGCATCGGGGGGCCCATGGCCGATTTCTTCAACGCATATCGGCCAGGCCTGGGTTACCTGGTCATCTTTGCCATCTACGGTGCGCTGTTCCTGCTGTCCTCGCTCACCCTCGTCAAGGTGCAACCTGGTCGGTGGGCTCGCGAGCGGGGCGCAGAAGCTTCCTAAGAGCTAGTCCCCCATCTGACCAGCATCCGGCATAAACAATACCCACGAGTCAACTGGCTCGTGGGTATTTGAATTAGTGCCGGGGGCGGGACTTGAACCCGCATGAGCCTTTGCTCACTACGTCCTGAACGTAGCGCGTCTGCCATTTCGCCACCCCGGCGCATGTCATTGCTGGTGTGGTCTGTTGTTAGTTTAGCTTTCTTCGCCTGTTTTGTCAAATCATTTGTGTACACGAATAACACGAAGGAAACCGAATTCCACGAATCGCGTTTATGTTTTTCGCGGAGATTCGTGCACTTGGGGGAACCCTCGGATTTGTCTGAAGTCTACTTGCGCTCCCAGAGCGGCGCCTCGGTGACGATGACCCTCCTTGTGGCTATGTACCACTGAGTGACAGTGCGGAAACGATCCGGGTAGTCCTGCATGGGCCCTACCTGTACAGCATGTACCCGTTCATCAATGGCGTAGCTGTATACCGGGTGATAAAGGGACAACGCGGGTACGTCCTCGGCAAGAATGCGCTGTAATTCACGGTACAGCGCGCCCCTTCGCTCTGGGTCAGTTGTACGGCGTGCCTCTTCCATAATTAGATCGGCTTGTTCGTTGCTGTAAGCGGTGAAATTCTGTCGCATGCCGAGCTTTTGCGTGGAGTGCCACTGCGGGTAAGGATCCGGATCCGCAGGAAGGCGCTGCCATTCGTAGAGGATAGCATCATAGTTTCGCGGAGCCAGGAAATCGCGCACCACACCAGCCACACCAGCCGTCTGCGGTACAGCGCGTATGCCAACTTGTGCCCATTGGCGCGTCAGCTCGTTGATCATTTTGACGCGTGTCTCATTGTCGTTAGTCAAAAGCGCGAACTGCAATCGTAGTTCGCCCTTTTCGCGAATTCCATCTCCATCCCCGTCGCTCCAGCCTGCCTGGTCAAGAAGAGCTTTGGCTTTCTCTGGATTGTAGGTGTATTGGGAAGCGTGCGCCTCGTATGCCCAGGAAAACGGCACCACCGGCCCGTTGGCTACCAGAGCTTGGCCTTCCAGTATTTGATCAATGATCCTCTGCCGATCAGTGGCCCAAAGCAAGGCTTGCCGCACCTCTCTCTCCTGGAAGATGGGGCGCTCCAGGTTCACGAATACAAGCCCGTAGCCGGAGAGTGGGGCAGAATACAGCTTCAAGCTCTCCTCGGCGAGTACCTGGGTCAGGTACTCAGGCAGGACACGGCTGATGCCGTGAATTTCACCACGGCGATAAGCACTCAGGACGCTGGGGTAGTCCGAATAAAAGATGAACTCGATCTTGTCCAGGTACGGACGCCCGCCGTAAAAGTCCGTATTGGCGAGGAGCAGTGCGTGCTGGGAGGTTACTTTACTCACCTTGAAAGGTCCGGTACCCACTGGCTGCATGTTGAAAGGATGATCGAGGAGCAATTCTGCCGGCACACCTTCCAGTAAGTGAGCTGGCAGCAGGCCAATAGTGGTGTAGCTAAGAAAAGGTGCAAAGGTTTCTGAAAGGGTGAAACGCACAGTGTAGGGGCCGGGGCGTTCAACTTTCACTGTGCGCCACAGCTCTGTCAGCTCTGGTTGCCCTGGGAAGTCTGGTGCACGCAAGATGTCTATGGTAAAAACAACGTCGTCTGCCGTAAAGGGCGTTCCATCGTGCCAGCGCACATCCGTCCGCAGGTAAAAGGTGTAAGATAGATTATCTGCGGAGATGTCCCATGTATCTGCGAGGTCTGGCATGATCTGCCCGTGCTCGTCAGCAACGGTCAGCCCGTTGAAGATGAGCGCCACCAAATCCCGATCCACGTCGTTGTACGCGCTGAGCAGCGGGTTTATGTAGCGCGGGTTGCCAGCGATGCCTTCAATATAGGTGCCACCGTAGTCCGGGACAAGGACCGTGGTCATGTTGAAGGCTGTGTACCCTATCAAGGCCAGAATAAGGGACACGGCTATCATCGCGATGACGGCTTGCCACCGTATGTCTGTACCCAAGGTCGTCTTTCTCAGGTCTGAAGGATTACGCTGAGCAAAGAAAAGACGAAGAACGCCACCATCAAAGCGATGGTGAAATTGAACAACGTCTTCTCCATACCACGGCGCGTCCTATACACACCACCTTCGCCGCCGAACATGCGACTCAAGGTGCCGCCCTTGCTTTGCAAGATAACCAGGACTATGAGCGCCGCAGATAATATAATCTGCACGATATTCAAATACTTGACCAACTCGGAGACTCCTCTCTTGGTAGTGAAGTACCCCCATTATATCACATTTTGACCGACACGAAAAACAGGGCTGCCCGTGTGTAGACGAAGTACTTCGCTGTCACTCCGACTTGCTCAGGGCGGAGGCTCAGCATCAGATCCGACTGCAGCCGACAACCGGTAACTGCCAACTGCTAACCGATAACCGTCAACTTGTTTGACTTTTATGCCTTACTGTGCGAAAATAGCGCCGTGCCGGTCATTGACTTTCACACTCACATATTTCCGCCCGAGATCATTGCCCAACGCAAAGTGTACCTGCAGCGCGATAGCTGGTTTCGCCAGCTATACGCTGATCCCAAGGCCAGAATGGCCAGCGCCGACGACCTCATCGCCTCGATGGGCAGATGTGGGGTGGATGCCTCAGTGACCTTTGGCTTCGCGTGGGCAGACCAGGGACTCTGCCGCACGGTAAATGACTATGTGCTCGAATCTGTATCCTGCTGGCCTGAGCGGCTGTTTGGTTTCGCAGACTACCCTCTGATCGGCCAGGGGCGGTTTCTACGCCGTGTCCGTGGGTCAGGGCTCTCGGCTGATGCTCTCGAGTCAGTCCTGGGTGGCAACGCGACACAGCTGCTAAGGGGAGGGTAACCAAGTCATGGAGCAGATTCGAACTTTTGTTGCTATTGAACTCGACGATGCGCTGAAAGCTGGCCTCAGACAGGTGCAGGAGCAACTTAAGAGCGCAAACGTTTCCCGCATCGGACGCTGGGTATCGCCGGATTCTGTCCACCTGACCTTCAAGTTTTTGGGCAACGTGCCTATTGGCCGTGTTGAAGAGATCGCGCAAGCCATCAAGCGCGCCTGCGCATCGTTTGCACCGTTCAGCATCTCTTTGGCTGCTGCGGGTTGTTTTCCGAATGCACGACGGCCAAGGGTGATCTGGGTTGGCATTGGCGGGGACCTGGAGCCGTTGAAGCGGCTGCAGCGCTCCGTGGACTCTGAGTTGAGCAACATTAGTTTCGCTGTGGAGAAGCGACGCTTTCACCCCCACCTCACACTGGCGCGGATCAGAGATAGAGCCCGTCCCCGCGAACGCGAAGCAATGGGGGAACTGATCTCAACGGCAAAACTCGATGCATCCGTCTCCATGACTGTACGAGAAATCAGCTTGATGCGCAGTGATCTGCAGCCCACCGGGGCGGTGTACACGTGTCTGGCGGCGATTGCACTTGGCAATGAGCATCCGTAGTATAGGGGCTTGTCCCCGTTGCAAACGCCCATAAAGGGCTAGACTACGTCGTCGCGCGAACACGATTCTCATCTGCGGTCCTGAGGAGTTTCACATAGAGAGTGGAAGGTCGGGGAGATGTTTGTAGCGGTAGTCGGCGATGGCCGCTGTTCAGCAGACGTGGCGGCGTTGGCCGAAGCAGTGGGGCGTGAACTGGCACGGCGTGATGCTGTGCTGGTGTGCGGCGGTCTGGGCGGTGTCATGGAAGCTGCCTGCAGGGGAGCCAAGGCCGCAGGGGGGCTGACAGTTGGCATTCTGCCCGGGACATCACGTCGGGACGCGAACCCGTACGTTGACGTACGTGTCGTCACCGGCATGGGCGAGGCTCGAAATGTGCTCGTTGTTCAATCAGCACAGGCTGTGATTGCCATCAGCGGTGAGTACGGCACCCTTTCGGAGATTGCCCACGCACTCAAGCTGGGAATACCGGTGGTGGGTTTGAATACCTGGGAGCTAGCCAAGGGCGGCCAGGAACGCCAGGCCATCGTACATGCTGGAACACCGCAGGAAGCAGTTGAAAAAGCCCTGGCGCTTGCCATACCTTGAGGCTCTATAGCACGAGGAGGCCACCATGCACTTTCGTGACCGGCATGAAGCAGGACGGCTCCTGGCTAAGGAACTGGCTTGGCTTCGTGGTCAAAAGAACATGATTGTTCTGGGCATCCCACGCGGCGGAGTGGTAGTGGCCTACGAGGTTGCCAAGGAATTAGGGGCTCCTCTGGACGTGTACATCACGCGCAAGATTGGTGCACCGCATAACCCGGAACTGGCCATTGGCGCCGTGGCGAGCGATGGCACTTTGGTCTTGGACGATGACCTCGTCCGACGTATGGGTGCGCCAGATGACTATGTGCAGGAAGAGACCGAGCGTCAGCGCAAGGAGATAGAACGACGTCTGGCAGCATACCGTGGGTCACGACCCGAACCAGAACTGCAGGACAAAACCGTCATTCTGGTGGACGATGGCATAGCCACTGGTGCTACTGTTTTGGCCAGCTTGCGCGCCCTCAAACAGCGCAAACCTGCGCAGTTGATCCTGGCGGTCCCTGTGGGACCAGCGGACACCATCAAGCTTATGTCGCAGGAAGCTGACCGCGTAGTGTGCTTGTACACCCCACGGATCTTCTGGGCAGTGGGTGCCTTCTACGCTGTCTTTGACCAGACCTCGGATGCAGAAGTAATCCAGTTGCTTCAGGAACTGCAGTGAGAGCGCTACCCTACGAGTCCTTGTCCTCCTGGTGTGTCTGGGCAGGAGATGGTTCCAAGCGGCCCGCATAGGCGCGTCGGGCCATACTGCCAATCCACACTATGCTTCTGACGATCAACCCAGGCACGAGCAAGGCGGCAATGAAGAGAGCGCCGAGCCCCACCAGTTGGGCGTGTAGCTGGCTCGCTCCCGCAGGCTGATATCCGCCAGCCAGGCTCAGCCCAGAGATGCCTTGACCAGCGATGCCCAGGTACTCTTGAACCCCTACGCCATTCCAGCCTGCGCCCCAGTGGCCATCGGCGAAGATAGCTACTGCCAGAACGCCCCAGATGCCAGGTAGGCCGAATACGGCTGCTGAGCCGCTGGCATCGTCTAGCCGCAAAACCTGCTCCACAGCGTACGAGCCCAGCAGCATGAGTAATCCAGATGCTGCACCGATCAGCAAGGCGGCCCAGGCCGGGACGAAGGCGCAAGCGGCGCTCGCCGCAACGAGGCCGGCCACCGTGCCGCGTCCTGTCGCCAGTGCATCAGGCTGTCCGGTCACGAACCAGGAATAGATGGAAACTGCCAATGCGCCGCCCGCGGCTGCAAGCATCAGGTTCACCACGACAAGGGGCGCTACAACTTGCTCACTGATCAATGGATTGCCCAGCACCAGCCCCGGCCATCCGACCACGGCTAGCAGTGCGCCCAATACCATCAGCAGAGGGAAGTGAATCGGCGGCAGCCTGGCGGGACCCGCCTCCGTGGCGCGGCGGGGTTTGACCACAAAGAATACGCTCAGCGCCACCAATGTTCCGAGCAGGTAGATTGCGCCGGAACCAGCTATATCCACAAAACCGTGGCCAAGGCCAAGATTCAGCCCAAGGTTGGAAAGCCAGCCCCCTCCCCACACCCAGTTACCGAACAGTGGATAGACAAAGCCCGAGATCAGCAGTCCAAGAGCGAGCAAGCGCATACGTCGCACGTGGTTACACAGTGCCAGCAGCGTTACAAGCACCGCAGTGGTGACTGCTGCCAACTGTGAGATGAAGAGAAGATATGCGTCCGCGTTATAGGCTTCCGCACTCAGGAAGAAACCGCGCAGGCCGATCATGCCCCAGCCCAGCCCCCACTCCAGGTCCAGTGGAGACCATTCGGCCGTCAGGCTTTGCAGACCCGGCATGTGAGACACAAACGCAGCCCCACCGAATTGGAACGCAAATCCGCAGGCAAAGTAGCCGATAACCGCTGCGGCGAGCGCGACGAGCGCTGTCGTGGCTACTTGCGCAGCACGTTCCTCGCTGGCAGCGCCAATGGCTAACAGCGCCAGTCCGACGGGTGCCAAAAAAGCCAGAACGTTAAACAACATCAAAGTAGAGGTCTGGATATAAGGCATGTATCCTCCTGACACGTATCGGCAAGATGGTTCAAGATCAAACTCCGAGTGCGATGAACCGGAGGGGAGCGACTGAGCGACCTGATATGTGCCTGCCATCCACGAATACTGCACGAATACTCGAATACTCTACAACAGCGTTCGTGTATTCGTGTTCATATTCGTGGACGGCCCTCCAATACACCTTAATGACATCGATCGTCTTGCGGCTTGGCACCCGAGCGGTCGTCTGTCTCTACGTTGCTGCCAAGTTACGCTAAACTGACACTTAGGATTCGAGCCGCGAGCGGCGCCGTGCGCACATCGGCAGGAACGTATGGCAAATGGCTCGAAATCCTGGACGAACCTGCGCGTCAGGCCTCCTGCTCCGCCATGTCCAGCATGGATAGTACCCTTGCCGTGACCAATTCCAGCGCGGCCACATTTTGACCGCCCAGAGGAATGATTACATCTGCATAGCGCTTTGAAGGCTCAACGAACTCTAGATGCATAGGACGGACAGTCGACAAGTATTGCTCGATGACGGATTCCATGGTGCGACCGCGCTCAGCAATGTCCCGCTTGATACGGCGTATGAAACGCAAGTCGGCGTCAGTATCTACGTGGATTTTGAGGTCAATCAAATCACGCAGGGTTGGCTCTGCCAGAATGAGTATCCCTTCCACAATCACAACCGGGCGTGGATGCACGGTTCGCGTCTCGGGAAGACGGCAATACGTGGCAAAGTCGTATGTGGGCACCTTGACGGAGTGACCCTCGCGCAACTCTCGCAAGTGCTGGATGAGCAGTGCTGTGTCCAATGCGTCAGGGTGATCGAAATTGAATTGCCTGCGCTCTGCGAGCGGAAGGTGGCTGAGGTCCTTGTAGTAGGAATCGTGCTGGATATGGGCGATTCGTTCCCGGCCTACGCGATCGAGTATAGCCTCAACCACGGTCGTCTTTCCGGACGCTGTCCCTCCGGCAACGCCGATGACCAGTATAGGGTTGCTTGCGGTTGCCTTCTCCTTATGGGTCATTACAAGGCGCTCTGCACCTTTACTAAACAATTCAGGAACAAGCCAGCTTCTGTCTGGAGTTTACCTAGATCTTGTAGTGGGAGCGCGTGTACACGAATAACACGAAGAAACCGAATTCCACGAATCCTTTTTAGGAGTTTTGGTGGAAATTCGTGCAATTCGTGTACCATCATGCACTTTGGGGTAAACCTCAGACTCTGTCGGTTGGCTTGTTCCGTGACAAGCGCCCCTGGAGGGATTCGAACCCCCGACGACAGGGCTTAGGACGCCCTCGCTCTGTCCGCTGAGCTACAGGGGCCTGCGTGACTTCTGTGAGAGTATAGCACATTACGCCTGGTACGCCAAGTCTTGTCACCGCTATGGGTGCAACTCACTTGGGGGGCGAAAAGACCTCCGAGGTTTACGAACGATGGTTTCTCTGACTCTACCTACCATCAGTAGCCACAGATTTCGCAGCCAAATTAGTAGCCAAAACCTCGGAGGTCTCACCGTTGAGAATCTGTCCCGGAATTGAACCACATCCCACCACCCAGCTTTTGCTTCAGCACTGAGAGCCAGTATAATGACTAATGAGCTTTTCTGTTTAGAGCCCTCTATAGATAGCATCAGGAGGTTCCCGTGAAAAAGGGCGCTTTTACCTTCGTACTGCATAGCCATCTACCATATGTGCGTAAGGCTGGACGCTGGCCTCATGGTGAGGAAATGCTCCACGAGGCCATAGCCGAGACTTATGTTCCGCTGCTCAACGCTCTCTTTGATCTCAAGGACGAGGGCTGTGAACCCTACCTGACCATTGGTTTGACTCCCATCTTGCTGGAACAGTTGTCTGACCCTGACGTGCTGGATCACTTTGAGGTCTATCTGCTAGAGAAATTGACCTTGGTGGAGGCCGACGTCAGCCGCCACAAGAAGAACGGTGATGGGCATTTGCTATACCTGGCACAATTCTATCTGGATTGGTACAGGAATATCTTGGAATCCTTTGCTGAGCGGTACGGACGGGATCTGGTGGCTGCGGTCCGGCAACTTCAGGATGAAGGCAACCTGGACGTTGTTACCAGTGCGGCTACTCACGGCTATCTGCCGCTGATGGAACGGAATTCCACGATCTATGCGCAGTTGAAGGTTGGTGCCGAGGCCTATTGGCGGCATCTGGGTCGCGCGCCGCGCGGTGTCTGGCTGCCGGAGTGTGGTTATCGTCCCGCGTTCATTCAGAGTGGGGCCTACAAGCCCGGCCTTGAAGAGTTCCTCGGCGAGTTGAACCTGGGCTACTTCTTCACGGATACGTCTGTGGTTGTTGGAGGACGACTTGTGGGCAAAGTCGCTGGGGATGTCATTGGCCCCTATGGTGGGCTGCCCAAGCGCAAACTGGTTGTTCGCGCTGACGAACGGCCTGAGGCCAAGCAGCGAACAACCATGCGGCCATACTATGTACATTCGGCGAACGTGGCTGTGTATGGCCGTGATGAGCGCACCGGTCTGCAGGTCTGGTCCGCCGCACATGGCTATCCGGGCGACTTTGTCTACCGCGAGTTTCACCGCAAGGATGCCCATTCTGGCTTGCAGTATTGGCGCATCACGGGGGCTCAGGTTGATCTTAGCCAAAAAGCCTTCTACGATCCGTACCCTGCCGTGAACCAGGTGCGGATGCACGCCGAGCATTTCGTCAGTCTTATTGTGGACGAGGTGAGCAATTACTACGAAGCCACCGGGAAACCAGGCATCGTAGTCTCGGCCTATGACACCGAGTTGTTCGGCCACTGGTGGTTCGAGGGCATTGTCTGGCTCAAGGAAGTGCTGCGTCACCTGGACAAAAACGAGACAGTCGAGTTGACGACAGCCGGCGACTATCTGGAAACCCACCCACCCGAGGAGGTGATCACACTGCCAGAGAGTTCTTGGGGCCAGGGTGGGGGTCACTGGACATGGATGAATCCCGACACAGAATGGATGTGGCCTCTCATCCACAATGCTGAACTGCGCATGGAGCAACTGGTGGCGAGCCGTCCTGAAGCCGAGGGCCAGATGCGGGATGTGCTGAATCAGGCAGCGCGTGAATCACTATTGTTGGAAAGCAGCGATTGGCCGTTCCTCATCAGTACTGGGCAGGCCAAAGAGTACGCAAGTGGCCGCTTCCAGCAACACCTGGCGCGTTTCAATCATCTGGCTGCTATCGCAGACTCTGGAGTAGTCACGGATACGGACATACGCTTTCTAACCGGCATTGCCGATTTGGACAATCCCTTTCCTGACATTGATTATCGCATTTTTGGCGCACGAGAAAAGCCAGCGCAGTAGTCCAAGCTGGACACGGTCTGCGCACTTGATTGTGAATTGACAACGCACCGCAATTAGCTACAATATGGACAAGCACCTCTTTGGCTGTTATGACCCCATTGCACCCAAAGAATGGATGCAGAATACCCCACATGCTTAAGGAGGGAAAATGCGGAAGTGTTTTTCCGCCCTAGTGCCGTTGGTAATTGTGCTCACATTGACCGCGTGTGCCCCGAAAGACACGCCTACGCCAATGCCAACCGCCAAGCCCCAACCCAAGCCTACGGAACCGGGAGCGAGCCCTGCGCTGCCAACGGCGACACCAGTCCTGAAGGTCAAGATCGTCATGTGGGACCAGGAAGGGGAGGTCGAGCGCAACACTGTTCTCTACCCTCTGGTTAATGAGTTTATGGCAGCGAACCCCAACATCGAGGTTGAGGTCACGAACTATGGCAACGAGGAGTTGCGCAACCAGTTCCAGATTGCCTCTCTGGCTGGGGAGGCTCCTGAAATCATCCGCTGTCCCAACAACTTTGCCGGGCTGTTCAGCACCAGGGGTATTCTGCTGCCCATCGAGGACATGTTCGATCAGGCCTTCCTGGGCACGTTCTTGCCTGGTGCGCTGGCAGGCGGCGTAGTTGAAGGCACCTTGTGGGGTATCCCTGATCAGGCTGGCAACCACCTGATGCTGATCTACAACAAAGAGTTTATCTCCACTCCACCGGCAGACACTGACGAATTGATCAGAATGGCTCAGGAAGCAACTGACGAAGCGGCCAGCGTCTGGGGCTTGGTATACAACACACAGGAGCCCTTCTGGCTTGCCCCATGGTTAGGCGGCTTCGGTGGCTGGGCGCTGGATGAGGCCACTGACATGCCTACGCTCAACACACCGGCCATGGTTGATGCCTTGCAGTTCGTGTACGACCTGAGCTCCAAGTACAAAGTCGTTCCGTCTGGATGCGACTATGAAACTGCTCGTGTTTTGTTCGAAGAGGGCAAGGCAGCCATGCTGATTGACGGCGACTGGTCGTTGAGAGGCTATGCGCAGAAGGGTATGAACTTTGGCACGGCTCCTATCCCCAAGGTAGTCAAGACTGGACTGTGGCCAACGCCTATGACCGAAGGGCGCTACTACATGATCAGCAGTCAGGTGACTCCGGGCACGCCCGAGTTTGAAGCGGTCAAAAAGCTCGTCGAGTTCATGACCGGCGAGCACGCGCAGCAGATGTGGCTGGAGGAACTCAAGAAGCTGCCTTCCAACAAGCAAGTGGCCAGTTTGCCTCTGATCCAGCAGGATTCAATCATGGCCGGATCTATTGCCCAGTTGCAGAAGGGGCGTGGCATGCCCGCTGCTCCCCAGTTGCGCTGCTTCTGGGATAGCGTGCGTCCCAATCAGCAAGCAGTGCTGGCTGGCGTACTTACTCCGGAAGAGGCAGCCCGCAGGATGCAGGAAGATGCTGACCGCTGTATCAAGGAAGCCGGCCTGGGCCCGAAGAAGAAGGTGAAGGTTGGGCTGGTCACCGATGTTGGGAAGGTCAACGACGGCACGTTCAACGAGTTTGCCTACAAAGGCATGATGAGGGCTGTGGAGGAGTTTGGTCTGGAGTCGGCATTCATTGAGACCCTGGCACCGACGGACTATGAGAAGAACATTGAGCAGTTCGCCCAGGAAGGGTACGAGATGATCATCACAGTTGGCTATATGATTGGGGATGCCACGGTTGAGATAGCCAAGAAGTACCCTGACATCAAGTTTGCAGGTGTGGACCAATTGCAGGCGGAAGTGGTTCCCAACGTAGCTGGGCTGATCTTCTCAGAAGACCAATCGGGCTTTCTGGCTGGCTGTTTGGCGGGCTTGATGACCAGGAGCAACGTGGTAGGGATCGTGGCCGGCATGGAGATTCCGCCGGTGATCAAGTTCCGCAAGGGCTACGAGAATGGCGTACACTACGTCAGTCCTGAATGCAAGGTACTGGGCGTGTACATTGACAGCTTCACAGATCCTGCGAGGGGCAAGGAGGCAGCGCTATCCCAGATTGCAGAGGGTGCAGATGTGATCTTTGGGGCCGGTGGACCGACTGGCTCTGGAGGCATTCTGGGTGCGGCGCAGCACGGAGTGTACGTCATCGGCGTGGATCAGGACGAGTACCTGACGACCTTTGGGAAGGGCAGCGTAGATGGGTCTGACAAGCTCTTGTCCAGCGCCATGAAGAGAGTAGACGTGTCCGTCTACACTGCAATCAGCAACGCCGTGTGGGACACCTGGCAGGGTGGGAACCTGCTCTTCAAGGCGGCGAACGATGGTGTGGGGCTTGCGCCCTTCCACGAGACGGAGGATGTGGTTCCTGAAGAGGTGAAGGCCAAGCTGGAGCAGATCGCTAAAGGCTTGAAGGAAGGTACGATCGAAACCGGCGCTACGCTGGAGTGACCCGACCGAGCTCAAGATGGGTGCTGTGCTGCTCGGTGACACAGCACCCTTGTTGTGTATCCACGTTAAGTATCTCCCTGTGGTTCACGAAGGAGGGACAAATGACCCTAGCTCTAGAAATGCATGGCATCTGCAAGGCATTTCCTGGCGTCCAAGCAAACGATCATATTGATTTCCAGCTTGAGAAGGGGGAGATACATGCTTTGCTAGGCGAGAATGGTGCGGGCAAGACCACGCTGGTGAACATCCTCTATGGTCTCTACCGGCCAGATGAAGGACGGATCCTCCTCAATGGACAGGAGATCAAGATCAACGAACCGCGCGACGCCATCACGCATGGCATCGGCATGGTGCACCAGCACTTTATGCTCATTCCCGTTTTCACCGTGGCTGAGAACATTATGTTGGGCACGGAAATCACCAGGAACGGACTCTTGGATCGTACCAATGCTGCCAGACGCATTCGTGACTTTTCGCATGAATTCGGTCTGGATGTCGATCCTGATGCTTATATCAGTGATTTATCCGTAGGCATTCAGCAACGTGTGGAGATTGTTAAGGCGCTTTATCGCGAGGCCGATATCTTGATCTTGGACGAGCCCACTGCAGTATTGACGCCGCAGGAGGCCAACGAACTGTTTAGCATCATGAGGTCTCTTAGTGCCCAAGGTAAGTCAATTATCTTCATTACGCACAAGCTCAAAGAGGTCTTTGCTGTAGCAGACCGTATTACTGTACTGCGCGATGGGCATGTGATTGGCACCACCACACCCAGGGAAGCCACAAGATCCAAGTTAGCAACGATGATGGTCGGCCGGGAAGTGCTTCTCACCGTGGAAAAAGGGCCGCCGAAGCTGGGCGATGTTGTACTGAGGATAAAAGATCTCAAGGTTAAGGATGACCGTCTGTATATGGCTGTGGACGGGGTCAACCTGGAGGTGCGCGCAGGTGAGATATTGGGTGTAGCAGGCGTACAGGGTAATGGTCAGACCGAATTGGTGGAAGCCATCACGGGCTTGCGCCGATCTGTGGATGGCAGGATCGAAATACTCGGCCGGGAGACGACAAACGCTTCGCCGCGCCAGGTTATTGAAAGCGGTGTTGCCCATGTGCCGGAGAATCGCCAGAAACATGGTCTGGTGCTCAGCTATCCCCTCGTAGACAATCTGGTGCTGTGTAGCTATTACCGTCCTCCTTTTGCCCATGGGATGGTCATGGACAATGAGGCTATTGATGACTACGGGCGGCGTCTGATTGCAGAATTCGACATACGTACACCGAGCGAATACGCGCTGGCCGGCACCCTGTCAGGGGGAAACCGACAGAAGCTCATCGTGGCTCGCGAGTTCTCTCGAGCAAGCAAGCTCGTCATAGCTGCTCAGCCGACTCGGGGCTTGGATGTTGGCTCCATCGAGTTCATTCACCAACGACTGGTAGAGCAGCGCGATGCGGGTTGTGGAATCCTACTTGTCTCGGTGGAATTAGACGAGATTCTGTCTCTATCCGACCGCATCGCCGTTTTGTACAAGGGGAAAAACATCGAAACCTTGCCAGCAGCAGAGGCAACGCCGGAGCATTTGGGATTACTCATGGCTGGGATTAGAGAGGAGAAGGCAAGTTGACCGCTGAATCAAGGGAAATGACAGTCCAAGCTCCTGCTGCTTGGATACGCCTTGTGACAGACCTGGCGGTTCCTGTTCTGGCCGTATTCACAGCGCTGGCCATTGGCGCTGTTGTCATCTGGGCCGCCAAAGCCAATGTGGTCGTGGCCTACAGAGGGCTCCTGGAAGGGGCATTTGGCAGTGTGCGCAATCTCACTGAGACCCTGGTTATCACCACGCCGTACACACTAGCTGGTCTGGCTGTAGCCTTGGGTTTCCGTTGTGGCCTGTTCAACATTGGCGTTGAAGGCCAGTTCTACATGGGGGCACTGTGCTCGGTTTTTGTCGCCTATGCAGCGAAGGGGCTACCTGTGTATGTGCATTTACCTCTGGCACTGCTCACGGGAGCATTGGGCGGTGCTATGTGGGGTGCAATACCCGGCTTCCTCAAGGCTAAGCTAGGGGCCCACGAGGTCATTAATACGATCATGTTGAACTATATTGCAGTCAAGACGGTGGACTATTTGGTCAAAAACCCGATGCTTGATGCGGCCGCCACTATGCCCCGCACACCCTACATCCAGCCGTCGGCCATGCTTCCCAAATTGCTGCCTCCCTATCGGCTTCACGCCGGCTTGCTCATCGCTATTGTAGCTATCTTTGTTGTCTATTGGTTGCTGTGGAAGACAACTCTGGGATTCGAAATCCGGACAGTGGGCGCGAATCCTGACGCAGCGAAGTACGCGGGCATGAGCGTGACGCGCAACTTTGTCCTGGCTATGGTCCTGAGCGGGGCGTTGGCTGGCTTGGCTGGCACTGGCGAGGTGCTTGGCCTGAATCATAATCTGCCTGCCATGTTCATCTCTGGCTATGGTTTTGACAGCATTGCTATTGCTCTCATGGCGAAGAGCCACCCGTTTGGCATCCTACCCGCGGCTTTTCTGTGGGCAGCGCTCCGCAATGGCGCAGGGCTGATGCAACTTCGGGCTGGTATTTCCATTGATCTTGTTAACATTGTGCAGGCCTTGGTCATCGTGTTCATCGCCGCTGATGAGATCATTCGCTGGCTGTACCGCATCAAGAGGAGGAAAGAGGAGATACGAGAAATCGTCTTCACCCGAGGCTGGGGCAGATAAGGAGTAGATGAAATCATGACAGAAACAACCAAGGCTCGCTTCTCTCGATTGCGCGCCCTCGCAGTAGTGTTCATTGTCATTGGGCTCTTGATGATCGTGATTGCCAGACTCAGGATAGATGCCGCACAGGTCTCAATCCTCGGCTTCGAGAAGTTCGGTCGGCAACCGGTGCCCTCACAGTTGACCGTAACCGTTTGTGGGGCGCTTTGTGCGCTGACCGGGCTGGCCGCTCTGGCTCTCAGCAATGCACGTGCGGCTGGTGCATCCTTGGCGTTCAGCCTGCT
>Ga0315543_1000866_pt1 | contig 34866 bp, 28 predicted proteins | sample SalMarSW160210MG_2_FD_203098 | JGI IMG/M metagenome (GOLD analysis project Ga0315543, IMG submission 203098) | Salt marsh sediment microbial communities from the Plum Island Ecosystem LTER, Massachusetts, United States - Salt Marsh Sediment SW1601-210 ...
GGCCTTATCTCCTACCGTAGATACTATCGCCATATCAAAGGTCGCTGTCCCTGCATAATGTGTCGCTGCATTCGACACTGCCATTCCCGTTAAAGTACCTCCGTCACAAAGCGTCTGCGGTGTATTACTGATCGAGGCAGCAGGAGTAGGTTCTACAATAACAGTTCTGGTAATATCATTACCAGTACAATTAGTAGTAGCAGGTCCTGTCGGCGATATGGTATAAATAACTGTCACAGAACTTGTTTCACTATGTTCAAGCTGTTGTGTAATATATTCCGTGCCCGCCCCGTCTGTAATTGAGCCTCCGGCAGGTGAATGACCTCCAATCCATGTAACACCTCCGCCATCGTCGACTGTCCATGTAAATTCTGTTCCCGGAACATCGGTTATTAATTCAATGCTTGCGGTGCCGTTATTACAGATAGTCTGTGTTGCAGGAGTAGTTCCTGTAATATCAGGTCTTGGTTTTACATTTATTATTTCTGACCCGTCAGTGAATACACCACCATTTACAATGTTCTGACCACAGGCATCTGTAATATTATTGATGGTATAGCTATGCCCGTCACCTACAGGAAGATCCCTGAAAATATTGGCTCCGGATGAGTAGTTTGGAATTGTTTTTAGTCCAGCATCAGCACCGCCAGCAGCAGTAGTATCCAGAACCACCGTATAGGGAGGAGCTCCTCCGTCTATATCAATGACAAGGTTAGTGCCTGTATTCACACAGACATCAGTACCACCGGTAAGGTCAGCATCCAGCAGGGTGGCTCCAACAGTGACAACCGAAGAAGATCCACCAAAATCAGTAGTAACACATCCGTTTGCATCAGTGATATCATCGATGGTAAATGTATATGGACTGAAGGTGTTTAAAAGGTTATCAGGAGTCGTATAATAATAATTGTCCGAAGGAGCATTTACATTATATGAATAGGTTGTAGAGGGTTCACTTATGTTGATTGTATAGGGCGCTGTACCTCCATCAACAACAAAATGGAATTTGGTCGGTTTGTTGTCACATATACTTGTATCAGGGCTTATTGTAACCGAATTCAACCTCGGATATACTGTTATGGTCGTTGTTCCTGATGTTGCCGAACAGCCATGATCATCCGTTACCGTATAGACCAGATCAAAATCGGTCTCAACCGCCATGTCGTGCGCCGTAAATGTGGGATCGACAACGTCAGTTGCACTCAGGTATAAATCGCCTGTACCTGTCCAGAGGTGAGTTACCCAGGTTGTACCAATACCGGCACCGGAACCATGATCCGGATTACCGTTAAGAGTCGATGTTTCATTATAACAAAGTGTTGCATCTGATGCTGTTACATTGACTGTAGGATCCTTATACCGGTTTATTGTAAGAACATCCGTTGAAGTACACACATTATACTCTCCGTCAAGTCTCCATTCATAAGTATTTGAACCATAAGCTATATTTGAAAGAGTTGTTGTTGGGTCGTTAGGATCAGTGAAATTACCTGTACCTGTCAGTGTTGTCCATGTTCCAGTACCGTTATTAACAGGTGCATTTGCAGCAACGGCTATCGAGCTTGTCTCACAGAAATTCTGGTCGGCTGTTGTAATTGCTGCCGTTCCCGGTGAATGGTCACGTGTTACCGTCATCACATCAGAAACGGAACAACCGCCATATCTTCCGTACGTGAAATAATTAAAGTTATTTAATCCGACATTAAGATTTGTAATGTCAGCTGTTGTTGAATTAACATATGCTACCGCAGGTTCTGCTGTACCGTCATCTTCCCTGACAATCACATCATCAAAATAGTAATGTTCGTTGTTATTCCCTATAGTATTAGATTTTACTATTATTTCAAGATTGTCTCCGGCAATACAGGGAATACCCGATAATGTTACTGTCTGACTGGAAATATCATTATATTGTTCAATTATAGTTCCCAGAGGTCCTCCATTGATTCTATAATATACGAATATATAATCTGTCGGATCACAGGTTCCTGAAGAATTGAGCCATATACTAATTTTTACATTCCCGGTTGCAGGAATATTAATCTCCTCCGATGTCCATGTAACTTCCCCTTCCGTACTGTTAAAATCCATACGACCACCATTAACATAAGCATACTGTGGTGTTCCGCCGGTTCCCATGAGGCTATGATCCATTGTCCATCTCGGATGGTCGGCAATGGTATTGGCTACATTTGTAAATGCCTCCTCCCATATCAGGTTGTCAGAAAAGAACCACCTGCCCGTTGTGGCGCCAGTGGTATAACTCCCTGTTAATGTAACTGATGATAAATCGCACTGTTCCTTGTCAAGACCAGCGTCAACATCAGGAACCAGACCGACATAAAGAGTTTTTGTATCAACGGCATTACCGCATGGTGCGTTTCCAAAAGCAGTAAGAGTGAGAGTGACAACATTATCTCCCGCTGCAGGTGTATAGGTAGGTGTAAGAGTATTGGCTCCTGCTGTTATCGATCCTCCACCGACGGGATCAGTCCACAAAAGTGATGAGTAATTTGTTGCTGATGCATCATGGATCGTATAGGGAGTTGTTATACATGTACTGACAACCTGTCCGGCTTCAGCTGTTGCTGCCGGGATAACATCAAATTCGACAAAGTCATCATCATTGACACAGCTGGTTGCTGCAGTAACAGTGACTGTAAGTCGTACCGGATTATTAGTTCCGAGCCTGTCATTTGTGCCCGGAGTATAAACAGGGTCTTCGATTGTTGAATTATTAAAAGAGCCGTCACCGCTGGTTACCCATGAGATGGATGAATAATCTCCGGTGAGTGTGGCATTGACCGCGAATGTTCCTGTGCTGCAAATATTTGCACCGACTCCGGCATCGGCAGTCGGCTGTTCATTTATCGTTACTGTTAAATTATCCTGTTTATCGCCGCAAGGTGTATCGGCAGTAACACTTAATCTGACAGTAGCAGATCCAGCAGCAATACCTGCAGCGGTAGGGAAAAATTCAGGTGTGAGAGTACCTGTATACAAATCGAGGGTCCCATTTGCAGCCGGAATTACTGACCACGTATAGGTACTATAATCGCCTGTTATCGAGGCATTACTAATAACTACTGATCCGCCGGAGCATATCGTTTCATTATCTCCGGCATTTACAGTAACATTTTCGACAATTGTAAGAGTCATATCATCCGATGCAGCCGTACACGGACCTGAAGGGTCATCCGTTGTAAGGGTTAGTGTAACCGAACCTGCAGTAATATCATTACTACCGGGTGTATATGTTGTTACAGGTTCTGTATCATCATCGAAGGTTCCGTCACCCGAAGTTGTCCATTCAACAGAAGATGCTGCTCCTCCGAATGAGCCGGCTGTAGTAAACGGGCTGCTTGTACACATGTCGTCATCGGGACCTGCGCTGACCTCGGGCAGGGCTCCGATAGTGACATTCTGTGCAACCGATTGAGCACTTGTACAAAATGTTGCACCGGTTCCGACGGCCACTACCGTATAATCATGATCAAGGACGGCAGGACCAACAGTAATTTTATTGTTTATTTCTCCGCCCATAGGTGCTCCGTCTTCATACCATTGCCAGGAAACTGTTAGTCCGTCTCCTGAAGCAGTAAGCTCAACCTTGGAGACACCATCCCAGCACATGGGTGTGGCTCCACCTGTAACAGAAATTGTCGGTACAGCAGGAACAGGATCGAATGTTAATCTCATTGTGTCCGTATGTTCCGGACAAAGCATTCCTCCATAAGCATGAAGTACAAGGTCGACATAACCTGCTGCTATATCTGCGGCATCGGGTGTGTAAACAGCGCCTGCAGGCTGATCGTCATTGGCAAAACTGCCGTAACCTGTAGTTTCCCAGAGAGATGATGTAGTGGCAGCATCCACCGATCCGGCCATTGTTGCCGTTTCATTTTCACAAATTGTGAAATCTGAACCTGCATCAGCAAGAGGACCGTCAACAATATAAATTACTATAGAATCCCATACTGCTGTCCCATTCCATTCATCCGCAGGACCTGTATAGGGATTACATTGATTCCAGTTCTTAAAATAAACATGCATGTATTGTTCATACCTGCAGGTGTTGGGAATATAAATTTCATCGCTTAGTGTATTCGGATTAACAACAGGAGACGGGGAGAGAGTGGTAACTCCTGAAGCATAACCGGCTGTTGAATTAGCAATGCTGGTTCCTCCGATAATAACATCTCCGGCAATGGTATTTTCAACTGCCTGTGTTACCGGGTGCATGCCATAAACAAATTGTATGTTCCTGTCTGTTGAATTTATCTCTCCCGGAGGATAGGTTTTAAAACCTTCATAGCAATCCCATTCACCATCATCCCGCAGGGTAATAAATGCTTCATTACCCTCACATATTTTTATCGTATCAGGACTCCCATCGGCTTCATTAACAAGGAGCTGCGAACCATTTCCATCCGCATCCCAGTCGCGACCGGCTAAAATCGCAGTTTCCGTTTTTTCTACTGTCCCGATTATAGCACAAGCTCCGGGATTTGTTACGGTTAGTGTTACTTCCCTGTAGCATGAATCGTGGACTAAATATGTATAATCCTGTGAAGAAGGATGATCATTATCTGCACTAGATACATAATGAAAGGTGCCAATCCCGTCTCCCCAGTCAAGATCCCATGTTGCGCCTTTTATAACATTAACTGCACCTGCAAAAATAAATTGTTTTGTTGCTCCGGGAGGATTAACACACCGATTGGAATTATTGAAACCAGTTATTGCTATAATTGAGGGGCAGGGGAGAGTTGTAAAATTAAACCTGGTTGGGGTAGCTTGCAACCCTCCTGGAGTTCCTTCTGCAACAATAAATAAAGTATGCAGGCGATTTGGTTGAGGTAAATCAAGTACAGCCTGGAGAATTTTATTAACATCCCCCGCAGCAACAATCAGTACGGCTGTTGCAACTTTTGTACCGCCTGGTCCGACAATTGCTTCTGCTTTTATTTGAGCTGACGTATAAATGGTTGGATTATTATAATTCCAAACGGCAATATAAACGTTGCCGACTACATCAATACCATAATTCATGGTGACAGACAGAGGTCCGATTGAGGCTATACTTGGAGTTGTTGCTACCCAGTTAGGAACTTGTCCAAAACTATTAAACGAATAAAGAAAAGTCAGTGATAACAGAGCAAATAATCTCCTTGCTTTAATCCAAAAATGTTTTTCGGATTGAGCCTGTATATTATCATGCTTTTGCTCAGGAATACTATATGCAAAAGATGCTCGGTTCATATTGAGTATTTTTTTGATTTCAGGCAAATTCGACGTATTCATGTCAGGTTGTTTTAGTCCTATAAAAGAAAGTGAGCCTTCTTAGGCTAAATTGTAGACTGTAAGATACGAAAAAAGGTTGCATGTTTTTTTGTGTTGTAACATTAGAAAAATTGGGGAATGCGGGAGACTATAGCTGATTCAGAACTACTAAAATAAGGCAGAAGGCAATAGGCAGTAGGCATTAGAATTAAATTGTGCTGTTAGATATTTGATTTTCTGTATTTTATGAGATTTGTTAGCATTGCTAATATTTCCTGGCATTCTTTTTTGAGATAATTATAATTTTCAAGGTTGATGTATCCAATTCGGTTAGCTATAATTGTCTGAGTATAGACTTCTGCAGCAGATCCTTTCGAAATTCGAAAATGTCTGATTGAAGATTTGTCAGATTCTAATTGGTCTCCTTCTTGCCCTGTGAAATATTAATTATTTATTAATCTGATAGTTTTTAATTCTATTTTGGATATAGCGCTTCCCATAAGTTGTTTTCAAATACTTTTCACGATGAAGAGCATCATTAATGTTTAAGCAGTACTCAAAATAAACTAATTCAAGGGGCATTCTCATCCTGGTTGAATTTACTTTACCTGAATTGTGTTCAATAATTCTTTTCCCCAGATCAGAGGTAAAACCTGTATAAAACTTCCCATCTTTTTTACTCTGCAGAACATATGTAAAGAACCCATTCATAAAAGTACTATTTCACAGGGCAGGAAATATTGCTTGAAATACTGATTGATGCTCTTCGCATCTGATCCCGTAGTCCAAAGTCTTTATTAAAAGGATTTCTTCCTGTAATTTCATAAACCTTAACGGCGAGGTCTACCGACCTTTTCCAAACATTTAATTCTTCAAAATGACTCATAATACAGCGATTTAGGTTATACAATATTTAAATTCCGACCTAAATTTAATCATAAAATTGAAAATGACCAGGAATGAAAAGGCGGTAGGTGGTAGGCAGTAGGCTGAAGGGATTCAACAAATACAATACTTCTGCCTTTTGCCTTCTGCCATCAGCCTTTTATAGATTATTGCTGTAATTAATGCCGTGATTAATAACGTTAGGAAAACGATAAAAACAAAAGGCTGTAATTGGTTGGAAAAAAATCCTTCCGCCTACAGCCTACTGCCTGCTGCCTGCTGCCTATGTTAAACCTGATTTCTAAGTTTGCCGGATAGTACAAAAACCGTATGATACATTTTCTGTACTAATGAAAACTATTCATTCCTTCTTAAAACAATCCATCTTTTAAAAAAGGGATCATCTATTTCATACGCCGATCCTTCTTTGATTAACACACCTTTGTTCCTCAGCCTTTTAAGTGTGCTGAACACAGTGCTTGCGGCTCCCGTGCCGTAAAGTATTGAAAACTCGTCCGATAAGGGAGATATTTCACTTACAGACATTCCTGTCAATACTTTCATATCAGTTCGGTTCAGACTGTTCCATAATAGTTCATAGTCATTATCATGACTCATTATTATTTCCGATACGGCATCTTTAACTACATCCGGTGAAAAGCCGGAACGCATTAATATTTCCCATACTGTAAAGGCTAACTGCTGGGTGTAATACGGATGAGAATCCGAAATATCAAGAATTTCTTCCGCCAGTTCTCTGTTTTTATCTGTTATGGCAGAAAACCTTTCTTCAAGAAAATCAGTAAATTTCCCCGGAGTGATTTTTCCCAGAACCATTAATGAACCGAAATGATAAAAGGGGGATTTCTTCCTTTCAAAGATCTCCCTGATCATCGACTCGCTGCTCCCCATAAATATATAATTGATATGATTATGATTCTGCATTATTGACCTCAAAAACCTGTCAAGACCGTTTCCGATTCTGAATATCTCCTGGAATTCATCCAGAACCACAATGATCTTTTTTTTATCTGTTCCCAGCTTTTCAATAAGGTTCAACACATCTTCCAGAGGTATCAGCTCTTTTGTTCCCGGATTAAAAGATATTTCTGTTTCTCCCGTCACCGGATTAACATTTACAACCGGTATCAGCCTGAATGACTTCAGATAATTCTTCAGTTTCTGTACAGGGTAAATCCGGTAAATCCTTTTCAGAAGTTGTGATGCAAAATCATCGCCCGATAACACGAGCTGCATATCAAGAAAAATATAAGGTCGTCCGGATTCATTTACAATTTTTCTTATAAGACTTGTTTTCCCAAATCTCCTGGGACTTATCAGTATAAGGTGATTTTCTCCCTTAATGTATGAAGAGATCTTTGTTAATTCTTTCTCCCTGTCGGTAAAGTATGCTCCATCAACAACAGATCCGAATTTAAAAGGATTTGTTTTCATTTGTTTGCGATTTTATTCGTTACGATATTCTTCGACGGCTAATTTACGATATATTTCGCAATAATGCAACTTTACTTTGGTTAATTCCTGCCACACCAGTTCCTTTGAGCGATGAGATATGAGCGAGGAGAAATGAGCAGTTTGATGTTATTTAATTATGTTTTTAATGTCCATTTGTCGGGATTATTTATCATTTAGATCAGCATTTTCCGCACTTCATCATACCCTGTTAAAAGTTCTTCATGTTTTTTGATCGTAATATAATTGCAATCTCTTGAATAATCAAGCCACCCTGTGAAATATTGAAACATATAAAAATTTTGATTTCAATAAAGAAGAATTTTTATCATCGTCTCTAAGGATAAATGATAAATACATTTCACAGGGCCAATTTATAAGCCTTTTGATTTACCCTGTGAAATAATTGGATTTGATAAGTGAACCTCCTTCATATGGATAGACAAATTTCACAGGGTAAACAATCAAATCCTTAAAACTATTTATCTGACTCATCTTCTGTCTATTAACTATATATTAATCTAATTTCTCTCCTCTCATTTCTCACATCTCATCTTGACTACAAAATACTTTCCAACATTCTTCATATTCTGCCACACCAGTTCTTTCACCCAGGGAAGGGGCTTATCTGTCCACCGTTGCGGATGAAAAGTCAACATGATCTTGTCTGGGAGTCTATTCTCGTTGGCAGCTTTGATAATATCGGAAGTTGAGTGGAAGCGGGGAAAAGGAACTAGGGACTGGGGACTAGGGACTGGGCTTTCTAAAGTTGACTTTTTCTGCCTGAAAGCCAAAGGTTTTACTTTCCAGTCTTTATAGGGATTTTCGCTCCCTGCTCCTTGCTCCCTGCTCCTTGCTTTGTCGCGAACAGTGACATTTTCTCCATCCCACCTTCTGCCAGTATCAGTAAGATAAAGCACCTCATCAAAATCAATATCAAAATAAGGTTCTCCGATTATTCCAAAATCGTGGTAATCATAATATTTCCAAAGCAACCTGCTGTCCCACCTGCTCATCGGACTTCCATGCATGCAAATTGTCTTAACGGGCGCAATTTTTCTTAATTTCTCAAAATTCTTCCTGAATGATTCGATCCCAATATCAACTAATAATTTTTCAAGTTCTTTCCCTTCCGCCTTCCGCCTATTACCTTCTGCCTTGAGTTTTGCATGGGCAAAACTCAAATCTTCGTAATGATACCCGATTTCATGACCCATTCCCGTTATTTCCCTGATTATTTTTTCATCCCATGTTTCCGGCATCGTTCTGAAGTAATATGATCCGATTATTCCAAGTTTATATTGTATGTGAGCAAACTCCAGAGAATTCACAGGTAATTTGTCAACGTCATGTCTTATTATAATAGTTTTTTGTTTACGGCTTAACAAGAAATCGCTGAATGTTAAGAACAAAAAACCCTGTTTTTGCAGGGTGTATATCAGTGAATGATAGGTTTCTATTGTAAAATCCATTTTTAATATGGAAACGTTGAGTTATGAGTGTTGAACGAATATTTTATTTTCTCAATTCTTTAGGGAATTTATAATACCCTTTGTATCCCCGACTGGTGTATGCAGAGCAAAGTTCCCTGGAGCAAGAATAAATGGATATTAGAAATATTATAAGGATCAAATATAGCCTATATCTTATATTTACTGGTTTGGGTAGCATATTTAAATCTTAGTTTATTTGAACCCGTTAATGGGAACAAATTAAATTATGTATTGATTTAAGACTTGAATAATTATCAAAAATAATATTTATTATTAATGCAGGAAATTTAATTTTTTCAATAATCAGGCTATTTCACCAAAATTTAAGGCTATAATCTGAATATTTTACCTTTCTATTTATGACCCCGGCAACAATGCCCGGGATTGGTTTTCTTTCACAGCTCTCATTTTTATCCTTTCAATTTTCATTCATCATTGCCTGCCTTTTAGCTCTCACTTAAACCTCTCCTGGTATTCCGGATTTTCCTTCATAATCCTGAAACTCTCCGGCCAGTTTTCGACAAACCAGATAAGAAATGCTGTGACATTTATTTTTTCACTCAACATTTTCCGTCGTTTTTCTTTCCATCTATTTCCAGTCCCGGGAGTGCCTAATAACTCAATCCCCTTTTCTATTGCCTTTGACTGGTCTTCATACGATTCAGAGAAATTAAATACCAGGCCATATTTTTTTTCCTGCTCTTTCGTATAATATCTTCCCGTATTGTCAAGATATATACCCGGAATACCTAAAACAGCAGCCTCAGAAATCATTGTTGCACTTTCACCAAATATAAGACTGGAAAAAGCAATTGCGTCATGCATTTGTTCAGGGACAATCGGTATTTTATATTTTTCCATTTCTGCCGGTAATGGCTTTTCGGAAGAAATAAAAACTTTAGCATATTTCGAAAATTCTTCAACTATTTTAAATTTGTTATCTAAAGAAAAACCGATATGTCCTCTATCGTGCGTAGCTGACCACGATATAAACCGTAGTATTACATATTGTTCACCATATTTAACCGCTAATGCTGAAAGTACCTTTTCCGAAGGTTTAAATATATCTGGATGCAGGTAAGCCAGTTCATGGTAACCATAATAATTAATTTCGTTTTTACCTAATACCGGATGTGGATAATCGGCTGTTAATATTGATTTGGTAAACGTTTTATATAATTTTATTTGCTCAAAATTAAAAGTGTCCTCAAAAGCAATGTGTGGTCTGCCTGTAAGAAATGCAATATGCGAAGCATAAGGTGACCCATGACTTAAAAATATATCAGGATTAAAAGATAACGCTGTTTTTAGCATTTTAATGTCAAATATAAAAAGACCTGAAAGTTTGCCTGATGTCGATTTATAATGTTTCCCGAATGATCTATAATTAAATCTATAGAACTTTAGTAAATATATTTCATATTCTTTATCTCTTGCAGTGAAAAAGATTTCATGCCCTTTTAACTGCATCTCCCATGCAAAATTTTTAAATAAATGCACATGTGCAGGATGACCTATATCAATCAAAATTCTCATTTATTAATCTTTGATATAAGTTTCAGAGTAAACTTCCCTGTTTCATAAAGAAAAGGGTCAAGCACTTTTAAATATCTTCCGTATTCTACAAGTTCTCCGCCAAATCGTGTTTTAAATTCTCTTACGCCATACTGCTCATCAGGACTCCCGGCACCCATAAAATCAAATAAAGGGATGCCATTCTGGCCTGCATAATCCATGGCAGCCCAGGTTGCCATAACGCTTGGATACTGATCCTTATAATCCTTGTCTAACCCACAAATATAAAATTCGTAAATGGCTCTTGCAGGCAATATCGGGCACATGATACCTCCAATGACTTTTTCCTGAAAATATACCATAAAGTATTTCCCCGTTTTTTGTTCGAAAAACTCTTTAAAAAAATCCCATTTCATTAAAGGCTTCCTGACTTTCTTTTTGTAAAGAGAGGCAAGTATCTTATAAAAGCTTTGTATATCTTCAATTTTATCTGCTTCTTTCCAGACGGCTCCGTTTTTTATAGCCATATTGATTTGCCGCAACCTGCTGTTACTCATAGCAGATTCCATCATCGCCTTATCAGTTGTTTGAAGATGAAAATTTAACCAAGGCTCATATTTCCAGCCTTGTTCGGTGTATATGGATTTAAACGGAGAATAATTAAAACAGTTTCGTACTTCTATATAGATCACCTTCTTTTTATAAAACTTTTGAATCTGTTTTATTAATTCTGAAAGGTCACCAGGATGATCAGGATCAAATAGAGGGCCGCCATAAATAATGCCGCGACGTGAAAAAAACGCTTTTAATCCGGGTTCCTTTTGTACTGTCACAACAGAAAACGCAATAAGACGGCCGGATTCTTCAAGAGCAAAGGCATCGGCAGAATAACCAGGTACTCTGTTAAAAAAATCAAAGAATTCAGGTGTCTGAAATGGAGAGGCATAAGGATTGTTTTCAATAAGTTCTTCCCATAAAGCTCTTTGTATATATTGATTATAAAGTAGTTTCATTCTTCCTTTGCTATTCTTTGTACAAATATTATAACTGATCTCAAACTAATCAATGAATTCCCTGAACCACATTTCAAGATTGATCCATTTCCATATCTCCTTTGAAATATCAATCTTCCCGCCCAGGTGCTTTTTATAAATGTTTTCTGCCTCTTCCGGAATAATCAGGTTCCTCGACCGGAAAGAATCGGAATACAGGATATCTAGAATATATCTCTGAAATAGCGGTTTTCTGAACCAATCGTCCTGAGGTGTCCCGAAACCAATTTTGTCCTTACGGGTACGGATTGTCTCGGGGAGAGTATCCTTCATGGCTTCCCGAAGTATGAATTTTGTTATTCCTCTGTTAATGACCTTTTCAGGAGGTAATGCAAGGGTTTTTTCTACCAGGCGGTAATCTAAAAAAGGTACACGGGCTTCCAATGAAAACCACATGGAATTACGGTCTTCCCATTTTAACAGATGTTCGAGTTTGTACTCGAAATGATCCAACAGGGCATCATGCAGGCTTCCTGAAGAATAAAGTCCGGATGTAATTGAATTACTATTGGCATAGTTATGAATAAAATCAGTGTTTATATAACCTTTCTCAGCTACTCTTGTTTTGTTTTTTAAAACAGAAGGGAGTGTAAAGTACCCAAATGTACCAAAGCCGAATAAAGACCTGTGATTATTAAAATACGCACTCATTTCGCGCATCAGTAAAAGCCATTTGAAATGAGTCAAGAGGTCTTTGAAGTAAAAGCCAAAAAAATAATGATATCCTGCAAGTTCTTCATCAGCCCCCTGCCCGTCGAGCGTAACCACAACATGTTGTTTAGCCAGTTCCATTACTTTAAATTGCGCGTAAGGAGAAGTAGATGGAATGGGTTCTCCATGCGCTATTACAAAATCAGGAATATCATTAAAAAGAGTTTCTGCCGCAGGAGTAGTATAAAACATTTGAGAAACTTGTCCGGTATATTCATTGATAAATTCTGATTCGTCGCCGGATTGACCTTTTTGATATACAGCAGAAAATGTATTCAGGTCTTTCTTTTGGAAATCTTTTAATAATACAGATACAATACTCGAAGAATCAAGTCCTCCGCTCAGGCATACTCCGACAGGAACATCACTGCGAAGCCTCAGACCAATGGATGATGAAAGTAATTGTCTGAATTCTGCAGGATTTTTAAATCCTTCTGTTTCTGACACTTTTTCCCTTAAATCGTACCATTTTCTGATTGAAGATTGAAGATTCCCGCCTTCACCAGGGTTCCGGCAGGCAGGGAAGATTAAAGATTTGGTATTAAAAGAAATACATTGGCCATGTTGGAGTTTATTGATACCTTCAAAGAAAGTGGCTTCGGTCTGATCTGTGCGGTTAAAAACCAGAAAATCATAAATCGATTGATAATTTGGTTTAGGATTTTTTGTAAGAACCTTAAGGATGGGTTGAATTTCTGATGAAAAAATTAACTGACCTGTGTCACAATAATAATAGAAAGGCTTAATGCCGAAACGGTCACGAGCACAAAAGATCTTTTTTTCAATGCGGTCGTATATAACAAATGCCCACATTCCGTTAAATTTATGCAGGCACTCTTCTCCCCATTCCCTGTACGCCGCAAGCAATACTTCCGTATCACTCCTGGTCCTGAAAAGATGACCTTTTTCTTTAAGCAGATCCCGTAATTCTATATAATTAAATATCTCCCCGTTAAAAATAATCACATAACATTCATCGGATGAGATCATAGGCTGGTGACCTGCCTGAGTAAGATCAATAATACTGAGCCGTACAAAACCAAGTCCTACATTTTTTACAATAAACACTCCCTCGTCATCAGGTCCGCGATGTTTCATAGTACTCATCATTTTCCTGATGGAAGTCTCCTGAACGGATTCACTACTAAAATTAATTATGCCACAAATGCCACACATTTTGTTAGTGACTGGGGATTGGGGATTGGGGATTGGGGGATTTTTATATTATAATTTTGATTGACGGTATTTAATAAGACCTGACAACATTTTGCTAATTCTTTCAAGTGTTTCCTTTATTTCATTATATTTTTCATCTTTAATGAAATTAATGTTTCTGGCAATGATCAATTGAGTATCAAGTTCCGCTGCTGATCCTAATGCAACATATAGGAATTGAATATATTCTCTGTTTGAATTTCTGGCTGCACCTTCTGCTATATTTGAGGGGATGGAGATAACAGCTTTTTTTATCTGGGCCGTCAATGAATATACCTCTTCTTTAGGAAATCCGGAAGTCGTTTCATAGATAGCAGAAACCAGTTTTATACTTTCCTGCCAAACCTCAAGATTTTTATGTGTCTGTAAAGTCATAATTTATCTTCTCTGCTTATTATTTACTCCAATCCCCATTCCCTAATCCCCAATCCCTATATATCTGCCTTCAATACCTTTTTATACACCTCAATTATCTTCTTCGCAATCGTCTCCGAATCCAATTCCAACTCTATGATACGATCGCGTCCCTTTGTCCTGCCTCTTTCTGCTGCAAACGCAAGAGCTTTTTTGAGATTAGTGGTGAAATCCTGTGGATCAAATGTTGTTACATAACATCCTTCAGTATTGCCGATTACCCATCTTACATCGCCAACGTCTGTAGATACAATCGGACAATTGCATGCCATCGCCTCCTTAATCACATTTGGCGAACCTTCCATAAATGAGGTAAAAACAAATACATCAACAGAGTTTAAATAATTAACAACTTCTCCATGAGATATGGGGTACGGCGCCAATAATTCAATATCAGGATCATTTAACAGATTAACCGCTTTTTGAGCAAGATCATAGTTTTTCCGGATATCATTTTTGTCTGCCAGGAAAAGAATATACTTTTTATTATCAGTGAAATTCATAATTTTAAAATTGTTCCTTTTTTTTAAATCAAAAGTTTCAAGACATACCCCGTTCGGAATGATGTGAGCTATTTTTCTCCGATATACATGGTAATCTATATTTTTTGATTTAGAGATTATTGCATTTGCGAAAGGCTGGATAGCAAGCGTCAATAATTTCAGGATTCGGCTTCTGAAAAGGATTTTGTCGGGTCCTGTGTACTCGCCATACGCATCATCTCCCATTAGCGAAAGGACAATCGGTAGTTTTGAATTTGCTAATACTGAAACCCACCCGCATAGTGAATAATGAGAATGAATAAGATCAATTTTATGAACACTTAAATAAGCTCTTAAATCTCTGGCACTTCTCATATAACCAATAATACCTTTACGTGAGACCGGAAAATAACATAAATCTATCCCTAGTTCTTTAAGTGATTCTCCCTGAGAATGTACAAATGGTGCTATGTTAAAATTTACGGTATTACCGCTTGTAACAAATAATACTTTCATTTTTTCTATCCCCGGAATATTAGGTTGATTTTCAAATAGATTGGGAACTAATAAAAGTAAAATCCATATCAATTAATGTTTTCTGATTGAGTATCCCGAATCAGATATCGAAATTTACCATTAAACTCATTTTCTAAATGCGGAAAATATTTTATCTCATAATGATTAAAAAATCTATTAAGTGCATTTTCGAGCTTTGTCTGCATATCAGGGTCCAGTTTTTTTGATCTTTCCAGACGCAGTTCAATATCGCCGGGTATTGTCTGATAAACCTGAAATCTTGGTATATCATTACTCATTAAGCCAATTTCATAAAACATATCAGTAAAAAAAACTCCATGTACATTACAATTATTTTTTAATTCAATTGTATCTGATTGCCTGCCTTCTATGGATTTTATTAAAGAAAGGGTTACTCCACAATTGCATTTTTTATCGCTTAAAACAACAGAATCTCCATTTTCATACCTTATGAATGGCATTAAATAATTATCAAGGTCAGTTACAATCAAATTCCCGGATGATAATCCATTGTCAGTTTCAATAATCACATGTTCAGAATTAATATGCAACCCGTTATGATTGCTGCATTCATTGGCAATACCGTTAACTTCAGAACATGCATAGTGATCATAAACTTCACAGTTGAACGCATCAGATAATAATTGACGTAAATTGGGATATAAAGTTTCTGATGTCGGACAAACAGCGATTGGTTTGTAATTCAAAGAAATATGATTTTTATAAATAAAATTTGCGAGCTGAATCAATGAGGATAAATACCCTCGTATCAATAAAGGCTTTTTATGATTTATTAAGTTCACCAGTTTACATAACTTTTCATCGTTCAATGAGAATGAATCTATATATGTTATGTTCAAAAATGAATTACCGATTCTCTTCTTAAGATTATAAATATAACTTTCACTTAATACGGTTCTTGCACCCCACAGGACCAAAATCGGATCTCCTAAGGAAATCCCCATCCATGAATTACCCCTGTATATTAAAGCCCAGTCCACAGAATAGGTCTCTAAATCTCTGTATAATTCTACCGGAGGACCTGTCGTACCTCCTGTTTTTGATTTAGCATACTTGTGTAATTTCAAGTCTTCTGAAAGTAAATCACTGCCGGCCTCTCTGATAATCTTTTTAGTAAGTATGGGTATTTTTAACAATTCTGAAGTTGATTGTATTTCATTTGGATTAAACCCGATATTTTTAAACAAATCTCTGTAATAGGGCACTTTTACTTGTGCATATATAAGTACCTTTTTAAGTTTGTCCAATTGAAATTTTGCAATTCGTTTCTCATCCCAATATTGAGATTGTTTGAATAAATCAAAATGCTTTAAAATATTGTACCCGTTTATTTTGTCTCTTAACCTGTAACCTATATGTTTTGAAAGAAAAGTATTCATAAATTCATTTAGTTGCTATTAGGTCGCATCTCATTATTAATAAGATGATTATATATCTCATTAGTAAAAACCATGCCAAACAGACAGTTACTTGCTAATAATAATGTGAATCTGTAACTATAATACGCAAATTATAAAATATAATTGGTATGAAATTCAATGAAAGATTTTTCTAAATAAGGTTTTTTAAATAATAGTTTGTAGATAGAATCTCAACAAATTTATCCCTGAGCATTTCATTTTTACACCATTTCCCGGATTTAAGCATGTCTTCAATCACTGACTTATTAAAAAGTTCATCATATAAACCGCTATTCGTAATCTGCTGCTTAAAACTATTAACACCTGATATTATTTTTAGATTATCCAAGTCCGGTAGAGCTATTTTACGATGCACCCGTTTTTGCATAAAAGAAGCAGATATCTTAAATTTACCTGTCTTTCTTTGCAAGTCTTCAGGTGCATAACCTTTTCCGGTTTGTAATAAGTACAATTGGGGAGACGTCTTTCTAATCAGTTCAGCATAGAATAACTGACCTTTAAACCTTTTTACCGGGTTTTCAGTAAAGAAATCTTTATTCACTCCTGCTAACTGTGTCTTTAACAGCTCCTTTATAAACTCCCAGTCCAGGTAAGGATTAACTACAGTCACGTAAGAACGCATGGGTTGAATAAACTGCATACCGAAAAATTTACGGAATGTCTCCTCATATATGTATTTGTATAATCTTTGACTTTCAGAAAGATGAATGACTTTTACTTTGTATTCCCGTAAATCATTTATCAATGAATCGAATTCATTTGTAAAACTATTTATGTTTAAAAAATGAAGAGAATATTCATTTTTTAATTTAACAATCCATTTATCATCCCTGATGAATCTGAAATAATCAACTAATGCAGGGGAGATCATCTGCCCTGCAATATGGGCGGCACGGAACAGTTCACTGCCAAATATTCCGGTAATAATAGTATTTGTTTTTTCTGAAAGAATTCTGGCTGCGTAAGACCAATGCAGTTGCAAAAAATTAGTATTTGCAGCAGATTGAATCAGCGATTCAATTCCGATAGTCAAAAACTCATTAATGTATGCATTATCATCAAGCAATATTGGTAAAAAATCAATCCCTAATTTTAAAGCTTGTTGCTTTGGCAAATAAAGATCAGCATTCCCGGAAGCCCCAAATGAATAAGTGTGGATATTTTTATTTTGATACAATGCCAGTGCTAAAAGACTGCGCCCGTCAAAACCGCTGGTGAAAGAGATATAATCACTATTATGTATTTTTAATGAGTTCCCGGAGATGAAAAGATCGACTAAATTATGAATGCATCTTTTATATGGAACCGGATTATCTGTAAAATAATCTTCAATCTTAAAGATTTCTTCAATGTGTAACTGATCAGTAATTATTGCTTTGCAGTTGGAAGGCAGTAATTTGATTTCTTCAAATATGGTATTGTTGAAAAGACTGTAATTAAAAAGGTTCTGTTCAAGAATAAAGCGTTTGTTAATGTGTAATATATGTCTGATTTTTAAGGCATCGGCGAGAATTTTGACATTCGAAGATATGTGTATCTCCTTACCTGTTTCTGCATAAAAAACCGGGGAAATGCCAAATTTTTCAGCAGTAATTTCTATGTTTTCGGGACAAATTTTGATCTTATATTGCGGACCTTTCCTGTCACTGCCTAAACCGGTCTCATACTTTATGATCCCGGGCAAACTGGTTCCCTTTGTTCCCCGGATATTTAAAAACCACCTGCCAAACCGGGTTGATCCTTTATTAAGAGTATCGGGCTGGTATTTGTCCTGAATTTCATTATCGAATAAAAAATAAAAATCTGTTTGGTCCATTTTTTATAACGAAGACTATAAAATACCTCTTATTGAAAGTTTAAAAACGTTCCAGGCTAAAATGGCAATAATAATTGCAGCCAGATAAAAGTTCCATCTTCTTAGCCAGACAGGTTTACTGTCAATAAGTCCTGCTGACATACAAATAATCATTGTGGGTAATGACACTAACTGAAAACGATCTTCGAATGAATAACCGGTGTAGGCCATAATGAAAAGATAGCCCAGTGTGAACATAATGATCAATGAATTCTTCTTAAAATCTGATTTAAACAAATAAAACAAGCCCATAAAGGCAAAATAGTACATGAAATTACGGATAAGCTCGTTCTGGTAATGAATAACAATACCCAGTTGTCTCTCTTCAAGATAAAGGAAGGAAGGGAATGGTGTTACAACGGAACTTCCAATAATCAATGGAGAAACAGCCGTCAGTTTATAGTTTATGTTCCCGACCATTTGAGTTTTTTCAGTCATTTTGGTCGTAAAGAAGTTTTTACTTTGTCCATAAGCGCCTTCAATACTACCGATAAATCCAAAAGTTTTAATTAGGAACCAGGTTGCCAGGATAAAAGTTGAAAACAAAATTATCACGCTTATATTTTTCCTGTTTGCAGTATTAATAAAAAAATAAGCCCCAAGGCAAATGAAGAGCAGGATAGCCAGTATAGTTCTGAAATACAACAGGAAAAATGTAAAAGAGATCATTATAATAATTCCAATAATTTTAAGTTTTCTTTTAATTACATAATCGATCCCGTAATGTAATACAGCCACAACCATAAAGATCATCAGTGTTTCTTTCAGGCTCATACCTCCAAACCAGAGAAGCGGAGGCATCAGCATAGCAATGATGCCGGTCAGCCTCGCATGCTGAAAGCTCCGTAAATTACCGGCTATTTTAGAAAGCAAGATAACGGTTAAGCTTCCAAGCAAGCAGTTCATTAGCCTTACGAACACAGGGGAATTACCAAAAATACGATATATTATACCGGAATATATTGTAAATCCCCAGTCAGATCTTTCCCTCAGAATGTCTTTTAATGTACTGAACAAATTCCTGTTAAACAGATCATCTCTTATTTCAACAGCCGCTATATGATATGTCCAGGAATCAGTTGCATTAATTTCGAACGGAAAGCTTCCCGGTTGGAGGTAATATGCTAACAAATACTGGTAAACTACAAATACCAGCCTGAACAAAAGGCTGTAGAGAAACAGTTTTTTATAAAACACCTTAGGTGAATAAGAAATCCAGCTGACAGAATAATTATTTAATAGAAGAAAAAAGGCCGAAAATATAATGAACCCTGTTATAAGAATGGGAAAGGCCATCATTTTGTCCGAAAAAAGCAAAGAAAAGACAATAAGAAGCAGCAATGCCAGAATAATCAGTTTCCTGGAATATACATAAGGCCAGAAAAATGGACCCGATAACCTGCTTTTAAGATTGTTTTTCGGCATAGAGTTGAAGATACCTAAAGGCGCATTTATTTATGTGATAATATGATTCAAAACTTTCAAGAGACCGGCGGTTAAGCCCGGCAATCTCACTGTTATTCAGAGAAAGATATTTTTTTACCATTTGTAACAGACTCTCTTTACTAAATGAAGCTGAAAGAAATCCGTTTTTGCCTTGTTCAATTACATCGACCATCCCTCCTACCGGTGTTGAAATAACTGGCTTCCCCATCGAAAACGCTTCCAATGCTACAAGCGGCATCCCTTCCTTTAGTGAGCTTATTACAAGCGCATCAGCCATCGCAATATAATCGGCCACATTTTCGCGCTGGCCTAAAAGGTGCGTATTTGTACCCTTTTGATGATATACCTTGTTGTATTGCTCCCGGCCGGGAGAACGGTCATAACCCAGAATGATTAAAATAATATCATGCCCTTCTTCTTCGAGTTGCTTAAAGACATTCGTCAGGCAGGTAAAATTTTTATAAACCGAATAATTCCCGATAGCCAAAAATATCTTTGTATTTTCCGATGGTTTAAGCTTTCCAATTTCAGCTTTTACTGATTCATAATCAGGTGTTATAGATAATGGGTATATGCCATTGTCAATATGGTAAAACCTGAATCTAGGGTAAGTTTCAGTATAATCTTCAAGGATGTTTTTCGAAATACAAATATGGTAAATCCTGCCCGGATTAATGCTGGTCCTGGACAATAGATTATAAAGTTTCAAATATCCTTTTGTAAGTGTATTATGAATAGTATGTACGATTTTGACCCTTGTAAACAACGAAAAACCATGAATGTAAAATACAAGAAAACCGGAATGAACGTGCACTACATCATACTTTTCAGTATTTATCAGTCTTAAAAGCTTAAAACACAGTGTTAAAGAGTATTTTTTCTTTGCATTTAACACAAGCAGCTTAACATTACCGGCAATCATTTTGGCCGGCAGCATTTCAGGTGTAATTGATTTAATCGTACACAATGTAACCTCATGCCCAATATCTGCAAGTTCATTGCTTAGTTCCACGGTGAATTTTTCAGCGCCGCCCTTGTCAAGCGACCAGGTCAATTGCAATATCTTCATAAAACATTTCTCTTAAGCGCTTCAATAAGTTCAGCGGACTGTGCCGGATCAAATTTGCGGGCAAACAAGTGATCGGTCTGTTTCAAAGTTTCATAATCCGATATTGTCAGTGTACGGGGACCGTCATGACCCCATTCCAAATACCTGAAGGGGCGGTTTATTATCTGGCTCTTAAACCGTGAATTCCCAATTACAGATTGAAAATATAGTTCATCAGGACAGAACGCTTTTTTGTGAAAAGTTAAAAAATCAGGTCGCAATTCATTAAAATTTAGCACGTACTCGATTGCCTCGCGCGGCATGGCCCACCACGTTGATCCCCAGTAAGGTTTAAATCCGGCAGGGTACTTCCTTTTCAGGTGAAATAAATCTTCGAAAAAATGCAGAATCTTATGTGAATATTTTTTGATGTATGGATTCCAGTATTGCGTTTCATCCATAAACCACCTGTGTTCAATTTTTTGGAGCCCACCAGTTACCTGGTTTATATCAGGTAAGGGTGTACACTCAATAACGCATCTGTCTTTAAAAGTCTTCAACTGTTTATTGATTGTGTTAAGGCTCTTTACCGGAAAGCACTGACCACTCAATAAAATGAAATAATCAATTCTTTTTGAAAATTCAATAGCCGATTTAATAAGTTCAAATGTTGCGAGAACTGTTTTAAAACCGCTCCAGCCAGAATCGAATCTTACAGGTGAAAAGAAAATATTTTCTCTAATTCTGAATTTCTCATCTAAATCGAATTTGAAAGATTTCTTTACATGAATAAAGAAGAATGAATTTTCGGAATCCAAAGCGTCAATCAGACTATAAACCTGTTCAATTTTATGATGAGCAATTATCAAATATGCTATATTCATTATACCTGAGATAAGTTAGATAAGTTTTGCATGAACATCAAACCAGTCATATCTGGGGAAATAAGATTTTTCTTTAAACTTCGTTTTAAAATATTTATTCAGGGCCCTTCTGATGTAATCGGACCTGTTTAAACCAGCATATTCATGAAAATAAGAGAGGTAGTAATATGCAAATGGATCCAGATCCATCCACTCGCCATCCAGTTCTCTCCCAAACAATCCGGAACAATCCTCATCGAAATGGTAATCAAAATATTTCCCTTCCTTTGGCGGAAAAGGACATCGTACCTCATGGTTCCTTTTCTGGTTTGTTGCCAGGAATTTTTTATAACCAAGAACCTTCAGACAGCATAAAATATCGAGACAATCAATCCGGTTGGTATTAAAATTATGGGGAGATAAGAGTTCACAGCTGATAAACGCAGGCTTAACAGGAAATTTCAAAAGAGATTTGATGCATATAATATCGGCTCCCTCAATATCTATTTTCATATAATAAGGCATCCCGTACCGGGAAATAATTTCTTCAAATGGAATACTTTCCACAGAAATTTTTTTAAGATTGGCCATTGAACCGGAATTCCAGCCAAAATGGATGCTTCCCCATTCATCTTTTTCCTTATTGATATAAAAATCAACAAATCCTTTTTTTTCGCTTATGGCCTTGTCAATGATCGTAAGTTGTCCTGTTTCCATTTCTTCCGCGAATTTTTTCCTGGCGTCTTCGATTAGATCCGGATTGGCTTCAACTGCAATTACATCAAACCCTTTATTAAGGTAAAATTCCGTATCCTTTCCACGATGCATTCCGATATCATAAATCAGGTTCTCATTTATTCTCATATTCATAAACATGAAGATATTCATTTAACATCAAAAATATTTCCGAAACGAATGTCCTTTGGGTATGAAAAGTATAGACTAAAATTTCGAAAAGAATTTTTTTTAACGGGTTTTTTATTGTCTTTTTCAAATTCATTACTGCTTTTGATTTGTACCAGCCAGGCAGAAGCCGGCTTAGCTCGTAACCCCATCTTTGAATAGTCTTTTTACGAGATTTTCTGTCTTTTAAAAAAATAATATCCCTGTAAAATTTTATAAAAGCATATATGGGAGCTACCTCATCCAGGTAAAAGTCAAAATCAGCTTTACTACTGAAAAGATGTCCTGATGATACAATCAGTTCTGTTCCTTTTAAGATGTCGAAATTCCTTTCAGAGAATGTTCTTGTTTGTCCCATAATTGAGTTTTTTCGCTTAACGTAATAATACAGAGGTTCAGGCACATAAGATATTTTATCAGCAACTTCGATAAGCAAAGGAGTTATGGGATAATCTTCATATAAAAAAGCGGGATATCTTATTTTATAATTAAAAAACAGTGACCTGGAATAAAGCTTATTTACAGCTTCGGTCCTGGCATACTTAAGGGCATATTGCTTTTGAGAAACAGCCTCTTTGTTTAATTCTCCCGTAATATGCGTGGTTTCAATGACATTCCCGGTTTCATCTTTAATGCAAAAGTCGCATATTACCAGATCAGAGCTATTTTTAATCGCCGAGTTGTACATTTTTTCATACATTTCCCTTTCTACAAAATCGTCGCTGTCGACAAAACCAATATAATCTCCTTTGACAAACTGTAGTCCGAAATTCCTTGCACTTCCCAAACCTCCGTTTTCTTTTTTATAACCATGTACAAAAGGGTAGTTTTTACAATATTCATCAATAATCAGCTGAGAATTGTCAGATGAGCCATCATTTATAATAATTATCTCAATTTCCTTTAGAGATTGGTTTACCAGAGATTTAAGGCAATTACGGAGATATTTTTCAGTATTATAAACAGGAACAATTACAGAGACTTTCATTGAAAACAAATAGGAAATAAATTTAAATAGTGATTGATGAGCTCAATTCAGAATATCAGGATTACTTTATTTTGTTCTGAATTTTTTAAATCTGAAGCACTTATAAAAAAAGATAAGAAAACCTACAATGGCGGTCACAAGCTTCTGAAACCGTTTTGTTTGATTTAAAAATTGAATATGAGTTGATAATAATGGATCCCTTGGATCTGAATTTATATAGTTGTGCAATTTTGCGTAATCGCCTGCAAATCTTGGGAACAATTCATTGAGTATAACCGCCCATTCTTCCTTGCGTAATTCAATTTTGGTCCGTGAGATTCCTTCACAATTGATTACGGCGATTTCGAGATCCAGATATTTAAGTGTACAATTATGTACGAATATTGCTTTAAGGAAAAACTCCCAGTCTGATGAGATTTTATAATTTTCATTATAAAAACCAATTGTGTTGAACAATTCTTTTTTAATAAAGGTGCACGGGTGGGCAATGGAACTTCTATAAAAATCGTAAAAAGTTATATCAGAGGGTATTTTATTTACTACGAATATTCCCTTTTCGTTAAATATGGCATTACCGTATATTATATCCTCATTATAATTCAGGTTAAAGCATTTATCAATGATTTCCGGAGAGGTTAAAATATCACCTGAATTTAAAAACAGACAATACTTACTATTTGCCTTATTTATTCCTTTGTTCATTGCGTTATAAATGCCATTATCCGGTTCGCTTACCCAATATGTGATTTTATCAGCAAATTCTTTAATAACCTCTACGCTTTCATCGGTACTGTAACCATCAATGACTATATATTCATAATCGGTAAACGTTTGATTTACTACGCTTTCAATGGTCTTATGCAAACCTGAAGCGTTATTGAGGTTGATTGTGATGATGGAGAGCTTAAGATTTGTCATCACTTATTCAATATAGGTTATCCTTTCGGATGAAAACAATAGAAATTTTATATAAATCCGAATATCATATTTAATCATGTTTTTTCTAAGATATACTGGTTCCAAAAATTCAGATTCTTTTCCCAGGCATGGCAACCAAATGGTAATTTTTCTCCGATCTTTGAAAACAAATATTCGGGTGATTTCTCGAATGAAAAGTATGCTGCAATTTCAGGTGATGGCATTTTTAAAGTAATGAATCCCCCCTTTAGAAATTGTTCCCAAAAAAAATCTTCATTCTGATTAAACCGGTTTAGAAAATAGCTGATATTATTTCTGTAACCGAAACACATTAGAAAAAATAGAACTAATTTCTTAATAATATTTCTTTGGGATTTAATATTTAATTCTTTCAAAAATACAGAAGGCTTTTTTACGGGACCCCGGTAATTTAATATCTTCAGGAATGATTTTACATTTCTTAATGAAAATCCCCCGTTCCCGACACTCCATAATTCATTCCCGTTTTTGTAACTTCCAAAATTATCAAACCATGGAGCTCCGATATAATCATACTCTTGTGTGCACCAATAGTTCAATTCATCTCTAAAAACAAAAGCATCTAATTGGTATATTAAAATGTATTTGTAATTTATAAATCGCTCATAAAACCCTCTTGACAGCATAAGTTCATTATAACTCCGAACATCTTTAAAATAAGCTATGTCAAAATATTCAACTCCAAAATCCGGATACTCGTTAAAATAAATACTCAGATTTAGTTCCCGGTGGCTGACTAAAATAATTGGATGCTCCGATAAAATTTTTATACATTGTTGCAAAGAAATCTTTTCTTCATAAGTAATATTATCCCGATAAACAGGAATAACTATATTTACTAATCCCTCCTTATTCATTGAAGGATTTTATTTCCTGAAAAAACAAATATGCGTTAATGTTATCTCCTATCATTAAACGGTTTCCTGCTCTTTTTTAATTCCTATCATATTAATGCTGCTTGGCTTAAAAATTCTGGTTGTCCCGATTGAATTAAATAATAATCGCTCATTTTTTATTCTTTTCCTAAAAATTAAATTATAGATAATCCTCAAAAGTTTCAGCGGTATTTTTACAGTCTCTGGTTTGTTGGTCCCATTTAATAACACCGAATAACAGAAATGATTCGGGTTGTCTTCAAGTTGTTCAACATCAAATGATAAATGCGATGAGATTGTTCTGTATTCAACGGGGAAAACAAATTGATTAAATAAATATTCAATCGCGGCTGGTGTGAATCGCCAGTAATCATTTGGATAGCCATGGTATTCCCATGTAAATGGTACGGAAATAAAAATAATGCCTCCTGATTCAACTATCTCAGTAACATTATCTGCAAATTTAAAGATGTCTTTTACATGTTCCAGAACAGAACAGCACAATATCGTTCGATACTTTTTACTTAGTTTTTTTTTAATAAGTGAAATATGCGCGGTAAAGTCAATTACAAGATCAACATTTTGACCTTCCGATAAATCGGCGCCCAAATAATTTATATTATGATCATTGCATAATTTCCGATAATCAATAAATGTCTCTTCGGAATAAAACTTTGAACCTATTTCCAATACATCCGGCCTAATTAGCTCCAGGTTTTTTTTTACCCATAAATATTGATTTAAATCTCCCATATTTTTTTTTCGCTATTATTATTACTTTCTTATCAGGTATGTGATATTTGTTATAGTATTTTTTAAACGATTTTAAGGCAACCTTGTTTATCTCAATCGGAATGCTGGATATTTCTGGCATTTTTTGATTATTCACTTCAGAGAAATACGGTTTAGAATTCCCACTGTTTGTTCCTGAACTGTCAAATCCAGTATTATCGATTAAGTTTTGTTTAGGGAATAAACTGACTCCTCCTTTTAAAAAAATGGAAGTATGCCATTTAACTGCCCAAGTATTAAGTTCTTTGTTTACATTTTTAACCAATTGATCATAGAATTCATTGCCGAAACCACAATTAAAATTGACTAAATTAAAATCTGGCAAGGTGTTCAATCTGTTCAGTAATACATTTGCATCATTTTCAAAAAATGACCACCTGTCCTTCCATGTTCCCCACCCAATCGGAGACACATAATTTAGAAAATAAATATCCTGTTTGATTCCTTTTAATGGGAAGCTATGGCCTGCTATATGCATTACCTTGGGCTCATTCTCAAAAAAATCTAGGGCATCGTTCATGTACTTCAGAAAATATCTGGATAAGATTAAATCATCTTCCAGTACAATGATCTTGCCATATTGATTTATTGTTTGTGTAACTCCCTGTATAATAGATTCAGCAAGTCCTTTGTTGATTTGAGATTCAATAAGTTTTACCCTTTTGCACCACTGATTTTCTTTTACAATATTGCGAACCTCATTTATCCTGGCAATATCTTCGCCCGAAGCATTGAGTTTTGGGCCATCGGCAAATACGATAAGCTCGCTCTGATCAGCAAGAAGGTTCTTTGAAAGTGATCCCAATGTTTGCCTTGCATGCCATGGACGGTTATATACAAATAGTACTACAGGAGCAAGTTTCATTTTTATTCTTTTAATGCATCAACAATTAGTGATGTGTATTTTAATATGCTGTCCTGGTTTCTTTTGTCATGTTTTGAAGAACGCGTTATATATCCGTCTTTAACATCTCGTTCCTGATTATGGAATTTGCCAAACTCATCCCAGTACTCTAATAAATTTACTTTAAAACCTATCTCCTCAAGAACTTTTTTCATGGTTTTGTAATTAAACAATATTTTATGGTCATCGGCTCCAAACCCTTCCGCCCGGCCGTACAAATTCGATATACTCTTTGTCGGGGAAAAAGCCATCCGGTACGGCTAACCTGAGCTTCCCTCCCTTTTTAAGAAATTTATAGCAATTCGCATTGGCCAGTTTAATTTCATGCTCCCACAAATGTTCCCAAACATATTCTGCTAAAATATTATCGGCTTTGAATATGAATAATGTATTTGCCCAATCATTTTGGAATGTATAATATTAAGCGATTGAATATCGGTCGGAATCCAGGTTTTATCCACATTAATTCCACCAGAACCGATATTAAATTTTATTTTTTGATAACGGATTAACTTCAAAATCTTTTTTACCGATCTTTAAAGATTTTTGATATTTGCTTTAAGGTTTAAATTGTTTCTTCTCTTTAAAGTGTCATCGTCAATATAATGATTTTATTGTAATAGAGTACATTTAAATTCTTCCTTGGGGGGTAAAAACATTTAATTATGCAGAGTCTCTGGTTCGTTCGATTGGACAGGTTTGTAATTCTGGTTATAGTTCTGATGATATAGGGTGGTTTAATAAACTTTGTTCTTTATTCTTTTGATCATAGAACATATATGAATAATAAAATGCATATAAGGTGAATTATGACGCCTTTTGAGAACAATTGCTAATTTGAGCATTAACTTTATTTTAGGAATAAATTTTATTTTTTTTGAGGTAAGAGTATACCTTAAAAATTCTTTACACATTTCTGTGTGAGGATTTGCATACTTGGTTTTTAATCCAATTTCATCATATCTTTTGAGAGTTGTGGTTACTGTTTCTTTTCTAACTTCTCTAAGATAGTAATAAATATAGGGTAATTCATATATTTTGCCTGAAAAAGAAGCATGATATAATATAATACGATCGGTACCAATAATAGGCTTAAATTTATATTCTTTTAGAATATTAGATTTAAACAGACCATAAATTGAGGTGCAATACCCTAGGTTATTAAATACTTTTAACGGACCTTGAACACAATCTAGCGCTGTGGTGTCAATTTCACTATCTGAAGCAATATTTAACAAATCTCCATTCTCATTGATTAGCTCGCTTTTGGGATATACCAATGCAAGTCCGGGATTCTCCATAAATACTTTTACTGCAGAAGCGATAAAATCTTTGTGCAAAATATCGTGCCCGCCTAACCAACAAAAGTAATCCGTATTTGCATTTTCAGATAGATACCTGAAATTTTCAGTGACACCAATATTTTTTTCTTGCTTTATGACAATTACATTTTCATGGTTGACTATTATTGCTTTTAATATCTCAAAGGTTTTATCAGTAGAACAATTATCAGAGATTATGATTTTTAAGTTATTATATGATTGGTTTATTGCTGAATTAATTGTTTCTGCAACATACTTCTCTTCATTGTACACAGGTATTCCTATTGTAACGCCAGGATAAGATGTCTTTCCCATAACATTATTATTTCACCCTTTTCAGATATCCATCTGGTGCTGAAGTAACAAGCAACTTCTGCTCAATATTTTTATCAATTATAAAATCGGAATTTGTCTTAAGGAATTCCCATACTGCTGTTTTCGGATTATTCCCTTTCCCCCAGGGACGGTCAGAAAATAAATCATCAGTCATATCCTCTACTACAGTGTCAAATACAACGCAATAGCTTTCAATTGAAACAAAAGGTGAGTATTGTTTTAACTCTTCAAGTACGTGTTCGTGTGTGTGATTGCTATCAAGACAAACCATTATTTTCTTTTTAGTTGAAGCTATTTTTGCAACTTGTTCTATCGTTTCTTTACATACAGAGGAGCCTTCAATCATGTGAATTCTTTTAAACATTGGATGTGCTTCTATCAAATCTCTATTGTGTTTGCGAATATCTATATCAATACCCACAACCAAACCTTCTTTACCAATTAGCTCTAATAATGAGCCATAATACACAATCGAACCACCATGGGCAATACCTGTTTCAATAATTAAATCGGGCTGTACCTCCCAAATTATTTCCTGCATGGCAATCATATCCTGAGGATATTGAATAATTGGAACACCTAACCATGAAAAATTATACGAATACATTGATAATATCGTTCCCTCCATAAAAGATTTGCTACTTTCTAATAGTTCAGTGTTTAATCTCTGAAGATGAATTCTTTCTAATTTTTCTTCATTAAATTCCTTTAATTTATCATTCATAATCATTAATATTTGTAAGCCTGATATTTAGATTGCTTATAGATTCCTTAATCTCATTAAAATAATTTGGATTCATAACAATTATATTATCAATTGAATAATCCTTTAGGAATTTTGGATGTATTATTTTATGCCCAGTGTGTGCGATATATTTGTTTTGTTTATTTGGATTAATATCCACGACACATTTTATATATTTATTATTTGGATCCATGATATTCAAGAATGTGTTCCCTTTAGCTCCAGCTCCCCATACTGCTAAATTTTGAATCTTCTTAATCCCTTCTTTGAAAGCTAATATTTTAGATGAAAACACATCTGTATAAATAGTACATGAATTTTGCCCTATATTCTTTTTAAGATCCTTTAAATTAGCTATCAGATAAATATATTGATTATTAAATAAATATCCATTTTCTGAATTTTCAAAAAGCATTTTCAATGTATCAACTGTAAAATAATTACAATGCTCATAGAAAATGTCTTCGAATGCATTGTTTTGTACTATCCACTCAAATGTTGGAACCTCAATATAAATAATACCCCTATGTCTATTTGCTGAACTTATATTTCTTAAAAATCCCAAAGGGTTAGTAATATGCTCCAGGGTATGTCTGAGAATGATAATATCAGCATGAACAAAGTGTTTTGGACTAAAATATTCTTTAATTATCGAAGAATCTTTTCCTTCATAAGCAGGATCAAATCCTGTTATTCTAATCCCTTTACTTTTCAATAATTCAAGAAAAAATCCCTTCCCACAACCGATTTCAATTACTTTTTTATTATGTATATCATAATTGCATAAAATATTATAAACAGCATTTAAATGATTGACAAAAGAGGCAGAATTCGCTTGTTCATTTTGATAATCTCCATTATAATTCATTAAAGCCTGATCAAATTCAGCATTAAAAACAAATTTACAGGAATTGCATTGTGCTAATAAAACATTTGAAATTTCTGCATTAACCGATTCTTCAAAAGTTGTATAAGTTTTATTTTGAAATACAGGAATGTTTTTTTGGGTGAATAATGTGGTAATATTTTCACTGCCACATAACTTACAATGGTTCATTTAGAAGCTGTTTAAGTTTTGTATTGTCACCCCAAAAAGCCATTGGTTCATAATCTGGATATGGGTAATAACCGAAATTCAATTTCATGCTTATATTTTTAGAGATCAAGTAGTTTTCAACTAACTTTCTTACTGAAATAGGAGTTCCACTGCAACAATTAATAATTTTTTGGTATTGTTCATTCAATGCAATTTTTGTTATATAATCTGCCACCTTTTCGACTGGCAGATAATCTCTTAATTGTTCTCCGCCCGACATATTAAAAACTAATTCTTTATTTTCTATTGCGTTCTCTATCTGTCCAAATAGTGAGTTTTTATTTTGCCCTTTACCGAAAATGTAAAATAACCTGATCCAATTATATTGGAAATTCGAATATTTAGATAATTCCTGGGTGTATTTTCTTAAAATATCCTTTGCTAAAGCATAAGGATTGTCTGGATAAGTTTCCATTTCTTCATTCAGGCACCCATTTTGCATCCCATACTCCAGACAGGTTCCAATAACATTAATTCTAGATAATCCTCCCTTAATAATAGAATTAATGAAATACAGATTTGATAATAGATTTACTTCAAGATGGTATTCGGATTTATAATTTGGTAGGTTGCCCCATGCTAAATGTATTAATACGTCTGGCTTCTCAAAAAAATCGAAATAATCTATCTCTCTATTTGTTAAATCACATTCGATATATTTTCCCTGATCTCCCAAAAATAAATTCTTAATACTTTCTTTTGGAATATTTGAAGTGGCAATTATCTCTACATCAAATTTCAAGAGGCTGTTAATTACATGCTTGCCTATAAAACCCGTAGCACCCGTGACTAAGATTTTCATTTAACTATTAGTTTTGGGATCAGGATTACAAACTTTGCACCCCACTCTTTTATGTAATTAATCTGAAGTATTATTTCATTTTTTATATTCCAGGGAAATATAATTACATAATCAGGTTTGCTATTCTTTAATTCCATTTCATTCACAATGGGAATATGACTCCCTGGCAAATACTTCCCCTGTTTACTCGGAGCAATATCGACAACAAACAGAATCAGATCATTTTTTACCCCGCAAAAATTCAATACGGTATTTCCCTTTGCTGCTGCACCGTAGGCAACAACCTTCTTCCCTTGCTTTTTTGCTGTTATAAGGAATTGCAAAAATTCTATCTTTACTTTTTCAGCTTTCTCGCGGAATCCGCCATAATATTCCAGCGAATTCAAACCAAGGCTTTCTTCCTTTTTTCTTAAAGAAAAAATACTTTCTCTTATTTGCTTTGAATTGTCTTCGGTATGTTTTGCATATATACGTAAAGAACCTCCATGCGTGGAAAGTTCTTCAACATTAAACAAAGTCAAACCATGAAAATCGAATATTTTCAGCACTGTGATAAATGAAAAATATGAAAAATGTTCATGATAAATTGTATCAAACTGATTGTTCTCAATAAGCTGATAAATATGCGGGAATTCCATTGTAATAAAACCTCCTGGTTTCAGTAAAATCTTAAGTCCGGCAACAAAATCATTTAAATCAGGTACATGTGCAAGAACATTATTTCCCAAAATCAGGTTAGCCTGTTTGCCTTCTTTTTTTAATTTATTTGCCAGTGATGTTCCAAAAAATTCAACAAGAGTATCAATGCCCTTTTCTTGTGCAATTTTAGCCGTGGAAGCTGTCGGTTCAATTCCCAGAACATTCACCTGCTTTTCTTTAAAATATTGCAATAAATAACCATCATTTGATGCTATCTCGATAACAAAGGAATCCTTATTTATCCCGAACTCATTTATCATCTTTTCAGTATAGTTTTTTGAATGTTCCAGCCAGCTTCTTGATACGGAAGAATAATAGGCATAATTATCATCAAATATCTGGGAAGCTTTTTTGTATTCATCTATTTGTACCAGGAAACACTCAGGACAAACAAATAAACGTAACGGGTAATAAACTTCAGGTTCATTCAACTGCTCAAATGACAGGTAAGAATTGGATGGTGGAGCATTGACGAGATCAATAAATTCAAATGTTAATTCGTGGTTACAAAAACGGCAGTTCATATATTAGATTTTAAAAATCAGGAAGTTCTGTATATGGATCAGATAAATAAGAATGGCTTTTATCACGAACAGATATTTCTGTTACTTTCAACGGGAATTTCAGATCAAGGAATGGATCAGAATAATTAATCCCAACCTCAGATCCGGGATTATAATAACCGGTATGAAAATAAAGTAACTCAGTGTTGCTTTTCAAGGTCTGGAACCCGTGTGCAAATCCTTCAGGCAGGTAATACATTTTGTTATTATCTTCGGCAAGTTCCACTCCAAACCAATGTAAAAATGTAGGGGATTCCTTCCTAATATCTACCGCTACATCAAACACCGATCCTTTAATACATTTGATAAATTTTATTTCTGCATATGGTGGTCGTTGAAAATGTAGCCCACGTAAAGTTCCTTTTTTAAAAGTATATGAATGGTTAATTTGAACGATTTCTTTATTGAAACCTATAGCAGATAGTTCCTTTTTACAAAACAATCGTTCAAATAACCCCCGATTGTCTGTCAACGGATTTAATTCTATGGTATATGCTCCTTTTAATCCTGTTTCTGAAAATTTCATATTACAGCCATCTTAAATTTTTATCAATAAAATTATTATCTAACAAATATCTAATTTGTAAAAGCCTTGTGTATAACCGATGGTTGAAAATATGACTATCTAAATTAATCTGTTCATAAACGGAAGTGATTTCTTTTAATCCGCTTTCCAAATTGATTTGAGTTTTATAACCAAGTTCTTTATTTAATTTATCAAACGAAACTTTATAATTTCTCGTATCTCCGGCATTTTTTTGTGCTATAGAAATGCTACAAGAAATATATAAAACTTTTATTTTTTCTGCTATTGCTTTAATTTGGTAATTTTCTTTTCTATCGCCAACATTAAAAACTTGGTTATGAATAATATTTGTAGGAGCATTAAGTGCACATATCATAGTTTCTGAAATGTCGCTAATATGTACAAGTGGTCTCCAAGGCATCCCGTCACCAAGTATTTTTATCTCACCTGTAGTTTTAGCAAATCCGGATAAATTATTTACTACTAAGTCGAAACGCATTCTCGGTGATATACCATAAGCAGTTGCATTACGCATAAATATTGGACTAAAGCCTTCATCTGCCAATTGTTTTATATCCCTTTCTGCAAGAATTTTAGATTTTCCATAAGCAGTTTGAGGATTTGTTATACTATTTTCGTCTAAGAAAGTACCATCACCTTGTCCGTAAAGAGAACAGGAACTTGCAAAAATAAAACGTTTTATTTTTGCTGATTTTGCTAATATAGCAATACGAACAGAAGCTTTGTAATTAATTTCATAAGTTAACTCCTGATCAAGCATTCCTAATGGATCATTACTCAAAGCGGCTAAATGAATTATAGCATCAAATCCTTCTAAATCAGCTTGTGTGATATCACGTATATCCTTTTTAATTAGAGGATAATCAATAATACTTCCATCTAAATTCCCTTCGGAATAAAAGCATGTATCCAAACCAGTTACGATAAATCCTTTCCTTATAAGAATTGGAACAATAATAGATCCTATATATCCTTCTGAACCAGTTACTAATACATTTTTAATGTTCATTGCCAATAAATATTAACTAAATTTATAAATATCTACCAGATTTTCCATTTAGCCTTATTACTATTCCAGAGTTCATCCAATACTATTTTATCACGCATAGCATCCATACATTTCCAGAACCCGTTGTGTTTATAAGCAAAAAGTTGATTGTCTTTAGACAAATTTTCAAGGGGATAGTCTTCCCACATAAACTTGTCAGCATCCACTTTCAGATAATCAAAAATATTTGATTTTAGTACAAAAAAGCCTCCGTTGATCCAGATCTGATCATCCCTTGATTTTTCTCTGAACAAGCAGACTTTGCCGTCTTCACTTATCTGTATTCCACCATATTGTTGGGGCGGTTTTACGGCTGTAATTGTTGCAATTTTCCCATGATTTTTATGGAAATTTAATAACGCATGAAGATTTATATCAGCAACCCCATCGCCGTAGGTAAGCATAAAATCTTCATCCCCGATATGTTCCCTGATACGGTAAAGACGTCCGGCAGTTTTTGTATCCAAACCTGTATCGATTAGCGTGACGTTAAAAGATTCAGTATTTGAGTAATGGGCTTCGACGTTGTTGTTATTCAGATTTATAGTAATATCCGAATTATGGAGATAGTAATT
>Ga0315543_1000867_pt1 | contig 34714 bp, 32 predicted proteins | sample SalMarSW160210MG_2_FD_203098 | JGI IMG/M metagenome (GOLD analysis project Ga0315543, IMG submission 203098) | Salt marsh sediment microbial communities from the Plum Island Ecosystem LTER, Massachusetts, United States - Salt Marsh Sediment SW1601-210 ...
AACACGTCCTCGGAGTGTGGCGGAATCTTGCACGCGACCCTGCGAAGGTCGAAGACCAGGTTCGACTCCTGGCGAGGACATTCCTGGCAGTTCGTGTACAATGGTGACCGAAGAATACGACCCCAGCACCACCAGTAGGAGAGGGTAAGATGAGTTGTGCCCGAAACGACCCTGACGGGGACATTATCGACGCGCATGTCTTGCAAGTCTTGCGCCTCGTCATCACGCAATGCTATGATCGCAGCAAGAATGACGCTGTTGCACGTGCGCAATTATACTTCCTGCTTCGCGTCTGCAACACGTGGCAGTCCATAAGGACGCTGAGCAAGCACTCGCCAGATGACAAAGTGTTCATGGTCGATGCTGGAATGATGCTTCGAGCCATGTTTGATGCCTATCTTCAGGCGGATTACGTGCTCAGTGACCCGAGCAGAGCGGATCAACGAGCTAACGACTATCTGGATTATGAGCATGTTGAACGCCACAACCTGATGGAAAGAGTAATGAAACACAACAATCCTTTAGTGAAGAGACTGATGGCATCGCCTGCTAGGCCAGATGGCGAAAAACGGGCAAAAGCAGCGTATGATCGTGTCAAGGGTAGATACTTCACAGGAAAGTCAAGGACGGGAAGACCGGTCAAGCAAGAACATCGCACAAGAAACAAATGGTACGCTGGAGACCTCTCCGGAATTGCGCGAGCCCTTGGGCGAGAAGCCGAGTACGACATAATACTAGCCACGTTCCACGGCTGCGTTCATTCAAGCGCTTTTGCAGTGCGATTGAGGCCACCGATTTCTGCCGTCCATGTTTCGCATTGGGCATCGACTATTGCCGCACGGGTCGCTCAACTCAGCGTTCAACACAACAAGATCGAACTAGATGACTTTCACTCGACGCTTCTGGCACAGCTATGCAAACCGTACTTCTAATTCCTACGTGGCGGAGTTGATACGCGAAAGAAGGTGCTGAGTCCATCATCATTGGACGCTGGAGCCAGATGGCAAGGCGACCGGCTGCAACCCGGTTCAAGTGGGTTCGATTCCCACCGGCGTCTCTTTGTAGGCAATGATACGGCCGGGCCAACGGCGCACGCTGCCCCGTCCTCCTTTCGAGGCGGTCGGCGACGTGTGTCCCGTAAATGGGTTCTGCCAAAGGTCGTGTCAACCGGTTAGCTCAGTGGGTAGAGCACCAGACAGTGAATCTGGCTGTCACGGGTTCGACTCCCGTACCAACACCGCAGGCTGAAAACCTGCCCCAAAGCGGCCCGAGGGAGGCGGGCCAACGTGTGATCGGCCACCCGTCGATGAACGACCGACAGCGTCGAGGATTTCGGGCAGTCCGCCCATGGGGGCGACTCCCAGAAGAATCGACGCCTCGTCGGCACGCCATCGCGGGTGGCAGCACGGCCGAGTGCCCTGTAGTGCGTGGATACCGCTTCGACCGGCCTTGGACAAGCGGCAACGGATGTCGGGCGACTTGCGCCAGGGTTTTCCCCGGTGGCGACAAGCCCGACGGAAACTGCCGTGCCGCCGGAGGCCACGTCGATGCTCAAACGACACTCCGTACTGGGAGCGTGTGATCGCCGCTGGTCCCGCCGCCTGACGGCTTTGCCGGACACGGCGCGAAAGAAATGAAAACGGCCGCCAAGGGCCGTGGAAAGGAAGGTAAAGGATGAACGTACTCGTGTTGAAGACGATCAAGATTCGCAGCTACAAAATGGGCCTGCACTTCCGCGACGGCGAGTTCAAGGGCCTGCTTGGCGCTGGCCGCCACTGGTTCTTTGACCCGCTGGACAAGGTCAAGGTGGAGGTCGTCTCCGAGCGCGCCCCGTGGCTGGCCCACGAGAAGCTCGACGTGATCGTCAAGTCGGGCGCACTGAAGGACCGTGCCGTGGTTCTGGACTTGAAGGACTACCAGCGGGCACTGGTGTGGGTGGACGGCCGGTTCAGCCATATCCTGCCGCCGGGCCTGTACGCCTACTGGACCACGTTCCGCGAGGTCGCCGTCGAGGTGATCGACGCCCGGGAGGTTCGGTTCGAGCACAAGGACCTCCAGGTGATCGTCCGCTCGGCGATGGCCGATCACGTGCTGGACACGTTCGCCGTGGAGCAGGGCCACGTGGGCGTGCTGTTCGAGGACGGTAACTACGTGGAGACCCTGCCGCCGGGCAAGTACGCCTTCTGGAAGAGCGTGGCTAAGGTCATGCTCGTGCCAGTGGACCTGCGCGAGACCATGCTGGACATCGGCGGCCAGGAGATTATGACCGCCGATAAGGTCACGCTGCGTCTGAACGCCGTGGCCACCTACCGTGTGGCCGACGCCCACAAGGCCCTGAGCGCGGCCGACGATGCCCGCCAGGCGCTCTACCGCGAGGCCCAGTTGGCCCTGCGCGCCGTGATCGGCGCTCGGGAACTCGACCAGTTCCTGGCCGACAAGGACGCCGTGGCCAAGGAACTGGAAGCGATTGCCCGCCAGCGGGTGGCCGCGCTGGGTCTGGAGGTTCTCTCGGTCGGTATCCGCGACGTGATCCTGCCGGGCGACATGAAGGACCTGATGAACAAGGTCACCGAGGCCAAGAAGGCGGCCGAGGCCAACCTGATCGTCCGCCGCGAGGAGACGGCGGCCATGCGTAGCCAAGCCAACACCGCCAAGGTACTGGAAGGCAACCCGACGCTCATGCGGCTCCGGGAACTCGAAGTCCTGGAGAAGGTGGCCACCGGCGGCAAACTGAACGTCGTGCTGGGCGAAAAGGGCCTGGCCGAGCGGGTGGTAAACCTGCTCTAATCGGCCCGGAGGCCGGATGTCATTTCGGCCTCTGGGCCCTTTCTCACTGCTCAGACCACGCGCCTCTATCCCACGCTCCCAATCACCCGGACTCACTCGACGAATCTCCCCCGTCTTCCTGGGGCTCGATGTGAACTCGCAACTCCACATCGTGACCGAACTCCTTCCATCCGATCTCGAAGACGGCCCGATCCTGGCTGAAGTGAAAATGCTCCACTGCTACCGACTTCACCAACTCACTAAAGTCGAATTCGGCCATCTCATAGAGTACGCCCTTGTCCGTCCTGACGTATCCGTTGCCCTCCGGCCGATCCTGCTCCTGAATACCGAGCGGCCACACCTCCAAGACGTAGGATTCCTCATCAACATAGTAGGCCGTTTCACAACCGTGAAGCGGCCAACACCCGCTGCATAGGATCGACGCGAGAAGCCCATCGAGCCGAGCCTTGACCGCTGCTTCCTTTTCATCCACGGTTCGGTCCTTTACTGGTTGTCAGGTTTCATGAGGGCTTTGCGATCTTGCGTGGGAGCAGCGAGATCACGACCGCCGCGGTGTGCTTCCGATCGCCGGCTTCTCGCACCTAACGGACACTCAGGGCCAGGGGCTTGGTGTCGGCGCGGGGCTCCGGCGCGAATCCGGCGCGCCGGATTGGTTCTCCGTCCGCCGATATTACGATATTACAGTGGGATGATGGACGGGCCCCGATTGGTTTTGCCGTCCGTGTCGCTATGCCCGGAAGGAAAGTCTGAGTCCCTCTGGGCTGCTATTTCAGCATAGCATCTGACCCCCTCCACCCGATGGGGGTTTGCACGAAGCCACTACATGAGGTAGGATTTCGACACAACTTGAATTGACGCGCAGCGTCAAGTCTGCTTCGCGGAAAACGGCGAACCTGAGCTGAAAGGCTCTTGAACAGTGGAAGCAGCATTGACCGCGCCCCATAAAGGGGCGTCGGCCGTGCTGTTCCACTGTCCCCTTCGCCGGGGTTCCGTGAGCAGTCGGTTCGGCGCCCTTTTTTCATGGGGAGCGGGCATGTTCAGAATATCAGCCGCACTTGTCGCCGGCGTGGTCACCTTGGCCGTTCTGTTCTTGATTTGGCCGCAGCCCGAGGCTACCGAGATCGTTCCCGCAACGGCCACTCCTCCACAGAAAACGGAGAGCCCGGCTGCTGTAGACATCCGTGACCGGCTCAAAGGCGGTCTGGAATCGTTTTCGCTGGACGGCGTCGGGCTTCCCATGTCCCTTGAACAATTCAGGAGAGAAAGACCTGCCGCCATCCTGTACAGATTGAACCCAGACCTTGGACAGGAGTGTCTTGCCATTCCCCTCCAACCTCCGGGCACCTTGGCGATCTTCGATTTCGTTGACGGGAGACTGTACGAGATCGAAATCTCGTATCCCACGAGGCAAATCGAAGCGGTCGCCAAAGAACTCATTGCTATACTGGGTCCGGCCGTTCAGGATTCTGAAGACCAATACAACTGGATGACGACAGGTCGGATCGCTGAACTGGAGATGAAGAATGGAACACTTGTATTCTCCGTCGCTGACCCACGGTTGAAGCCGATATACACGCGGCGCAGGCTCAAGAACCTGAAAGCAGAGGAAGAGGCACGTCGGAAAGAACAGGAGCAACAGGAATTGGCCCAGCGCGAAGCCGAACAGTATAGACGAGAACATGGATACGGACTGGGCATGACGACATCGGGCTATCTCTTTCTGAAGAACGGCATGAGCAAGTTGGATGTCGACGCAGTGCTCGGTTGTTTCGGTGAGGAACAATCCCGCGCTGGGAGCCTCAGGGTGTACGCTTGGGAGAAAGGCTTTGCCCAAGTCGTGGCCACCTTCAGGAACGACAAGCTCGTGTCCAAATCGCAATTCGGCCTATAGGGGAGGAATGCCATGAGAGATCTAGACGACCAGCCGTCGCAGGAAGGCCCGCTTCCATTCTGGCTCAAGGCACTGGCCATCGTGATGCTGATTCCGTTCATCAATTCGCTCGTGCCCGGGAGTGTCGTGGCAATCTTCATCCTGATGGGCCTTCCTGATCCGTTGGAGTACCGCGAAGCGAACACGCCGCCGGAGATCATATACACGGCACCGCCAAAGTATCCCGCGCTCGGTCCGTTCAACAAATAGAAAAGGGGGTTGTCATGCAGGCAGTTGAATCTGACGGCAAATGTGCGTTTACACCAACGGAGCAGAACGCCCTCTTGCTCTTGCTCGCCATTCTGATGATGGTGTTGACATACCTGTACGAATTGGGCGGATGGCCCTACGTGGGAGAAGGGTTTCTCGCGGGCCTTGTCATCATCGGAGTCATTCTCGGCGCGGCCGAAAACATGCACACAGCCAGAAAAGAAGTCTGGACGGAGGCCCAACGGCCGGAAAGGGACCGGCAGATCATCTGCCCGCACTGTCACACAAGAGGCCATGTGAGGACTCAGCTTGTCAGTGCGAAGCAAGGAATCAGCGGCGGCAAGGCAACCGCAGCCATTCTCACGGGCGGGCTGTCATTGCTTGCCACGGGCTTGTCCCAACGCCAGAAGATCACGAAAGCCACTTGCTCCAATTGCGGATCGGTGTGACACTTCTGAATTCACCGATCACGGTTGGCATCCGTCTTGGCAGGATCGAGTCACGTGAGGCATAGACATTCGAGTCGGTCTTAACCTACGTATAGCTGGGCATCCTGGACACGGAGCAGGCTGGACTCTTTACCAGTGAAGAGTATTGCAGCAACCTGCTATTCAGCAGATGGGTTCGGAGCATCATGATGTGGCTGTGAACTCAGATGGGCAACGATCTCACGGGTTTCCGTGAAGTCAACCTGCCCAGAATCGAAGTCTTCCGATCCCTCGCGTCTGAACACGACATGATAGGTGCGTGCTTGTAGATTTGGAACCGTGCATGGCGTTCGGTATGGTTCGCCGTTTGGTTGGAGCCACAGTGTATCGTCCAGGTAGATAGTGGCCTCATAGGGCTTCGTGATGAAGTTGACGTGAACGATCCCTTGGCCATTTGCCCGGAGCACTGCCCTACCCAAGACGAATGCCAGAACGGAGGCAAGTAACAAGAGAATTCCCACGATTGGAACGATCATTCGGCGTGGAAACCGTGTGCTGGGACGTGATGATGGTTTTGCTTTGGGGTCTGCCAACTCGGCAAGCATCTGGCCGGCGTTCTGGAATCGCCGGCCCCGGTCGTGCTCGCAAGCACGCAACATGAGTCGATTGAGCATCTCCAAAATCGGATCGTCGCCGACATCCTGAGCCCGGTTGGCCAAACTGGGGAAACAATCAACGGGAAGTCCACTGATCATCTCGTAGATGATGAGCCCTGCCGCGTAGACGTCCGCCTGTGCATCCATTCGTCCGTCAGGCGGCATGTATGGGCGAGTCCCCACGCAGGATATCGTGCCGTGTGATTCCGTCAACAGGCCAAAATCGGCAAGTTTCAATTGTCCATCGACGAAGACGCAATTAGCCGGTTTGACGTCACGGTGGACCATTCCCTTTTCGTGCAGACAAGCCAGTCCCGCCGTTAGCTGCCGAGCGTACCGCAGGCACTCTTCAGGCACGAAGTAGCCGTCCTTCAATCGGCTCCTGAGTGTACTTGGCTGATAGTCGAGGTCGGTGGTTGCCGGACTACCGGATACATCGTCCGCCAAATCCATGACATAGAAGAGATATTCATCGGTTTCTCCGACGTGGCGAATTGGCATCAGGTTTGGATGCTGGTTGCGGACGTTCGCCTCAAGCCGGATGATCGACGTAAGCTCGCGCGTAGCGCGATCCGTTTCCGCCAGACGCCGCCGTGAAATGGTCTTAACTGCACATAACAGCCCGGTTGTGCGGTTGGTGGCAAGCCACACCCTGCCGAACCCGCCCTTACCGATCTGGCGGAACACGTCGAAGCCCGGCAATTCGGGCGGCAATGTGCAATCGTCCGACCGGGACATTTTGGCGTCGTCACTCACCAGAAGGACTCCTATGTCGATCGCATCGTTTGTTCAATGCGCGTCGTCACTGAGCGTTCTATATCTGCACTGGGACGGCACTTCAATACTTCCTTGAGCTGGTCGTCGAGTTGGCCGTCGTTGCGGTACATCGCCCCCAGTTCTCGAAGTCGCCTCAGCACCCGCCTGTGAGCCAGATAGACGGCGTTTCGCGTCAGCCCTGTCATCTTGGCAACTTGTGCACCGGGCAGGCCGTGCAATACAAGCAACTCAAACGCTTGATACGTTGCCGGTGACGTCTCTCGCCGGACTGCATCCAACAAGGCCCCCAATAGGGCCTTCTCAAAGCCGGCTTCCCAGGCAAGATCGGCTTGGAGTTCTCTGCCCTCCGGTTCCGGGAAGGGCTGGGCGTCGCCGCCCGGCGCGCGAATTCGTTCTGCCGGTCGCCGCCGGCGCTTTGCCACTTGGTTGCGTACGATGGCCCCCAGCCAGTCACGAAAACGCCCCCGGGCCGGATCGTAGCGGAAAACCTGTCGCTTTTCGTAGACGGCCAACATCACGTCCTGCACAATCTCTTCAGCCGTATCGTCTGCGCAGCCGCGACGCTTGGCGGAGGCGAAAACGAGTCGCCAATAGCGATCGAAGAACACTTCCCACGCCATTGGGTCCGTCCCGTCGCGCAATCGTTCCAGCAGGGTTGGCTGTGTTTCGGTCTTCATGGCAGCACCGGCACCGCCTTCCTCGGCCGGCTCTCGTGCTCTAACTCTTTTGTTGACAATGAGTTGCTGGCGGGAAAGAAAATGCTTCAGTTTGTCAGGACAGATCTTGCTCTTGAAGAGGTAACACTTGGTAGAAGCGACTGGTCTCTTTCAGTTATTGAGGGAACAGAATCGTTATTATAACGCATCGTTCCACGGGCTGACAGATGCCCCCTGGAAAGGTGAAGTCATGAAATGCCGCAGCAGTTCCGTTAGGGTTCTCTTCCGACTACCCGCTATGGGTCGGTCTTCCAGGGATTTCGGAAGGGATTCTCAGCCGTGTTGGTTTTCTTATTCCAGGGCGCGAAGTTGCCCACAACATTAAGGGAGGTGTGTGATGAGGCGGTTGATCTTGGGTCTAGTGGGAGTAGTGATGCTTTTTTCGACCACAGCTACGGCCGAAGTCACGTTGTACTCAACGAGTTTCGAGAGCCCGGAGTTCACTTTGGGGCCAATCAAGGATCAGAATGACTGGTGGGTACAGGGTGACCAGAACGACGCATCCGTTGTGGACGCAAAAGCTGCCTTAGGTTCTCAGAGTCTTCGGCTTGATATTCCTCCAAGCCCTGGGAACGTATACGCAGGACAGCCGGACTGGAACTATGACGTTCTCGGCGCTGGACAGTCAGGAATTGCGGTGAACGCCAATATCTGGTCTGGAACGGGAGGCAATACGACTCAAGCTTCACAATACGTGGGCAGCACTGGTGGCCAACAAATGGGAGCCGTGTTTGTGAATATCAGAAATGGCACAATCTGTGCCAACTATTGGGAATACGCTCGTGATCTGTATGTGTCGGGTGGTTCCGCGTCATTTCCTTCGGAGCAGTGGGCAGATCTGTCCATCGCTGTCAATTACGCCACCCAGGAGTTCGAGGTCACCGCCGGCGGGACGAGTCTGGGAACACACGAGTTCCCGGCCGACGCCCCTTGCACCTTCTTTGACGGGTGGAGTTTCGGAGGGATTCAAGGGCCGCGGATTTCGTACGTCGACGGGCTTACAATAACTGCGATACCTGAGCCCAGTTGCAGTACGTCATTGCTTGCCGGTGTCGTCAGTCTGTTCGCCTATGTTTGGCGACGACGAAAGCAGGGACGCATTGAGCCCTGCTTGACGAACCGCTCGGGATGAGCGGCGCAGGACGTCTTCAACATACTCCCAGAGAAACGACTTGATGTGGTCCCCTTTGCATGAGTTCACGATTTGCATTAGAATAATGGATTACCCTGGACAATGGATTGGACGTGGGCCGGGGGGCGCTTGTGTGTACATCTGTCGTGCGCTGATTTGAAATCGGCTGTTCGCTTATCATTTGGATGTATAACAACCCGTGAGAGCACGGGCGAGTCAAAGGGGGTGCCATGAGTCCTGCGCCGATCTTATTATCTCTTTTTGTCCTCGCCGCGCCACTGCCCGAAAAGGCGAAGACGCCGACCACGCGACTCTACATCCGCACGGTTCCCTCGGGAGCCAAAGTCATCCTGGACGGGAAACTGCTGGGCACCTCCGATGGCCTTTTCCTCGTACCGCCTGGCGCCGGCAACCTTGTTATCGAACTGGACAGCTACGATTCGGTACGCCAGCAAGTGCGAATCCAAGGCCAGCGAATCACGCGGGTTGAATTGACGCTCAGGAAGCAGGTCAAGCTAGGACCCCAAGAGTCGCGTGCAAGAGGCCCGTACCGTGAATCCCGCTGCGCGGACATGCCGCTGGCCATCCACGATTTTGCCTGCTCTGACGTTCTGAATGGGAAGTTCTATGTCTTCGGTGGGGATCGCGCCAACGATGTGCTGCTAGACACAATCCTCGTCTATGATACCACGAAGGATCAGTGGCGTAAGGCCAAAGGGAAAATGCCGTATGCCTACTGTTCGAGTGGTGGCACCAATCTCACGGCGATATGTGGTGGGAAGATCTATATCAGCCCGGGGTTGGGCCCGAGGCGTAATAACGGTTGGGGACAACACCGGCGGATCATCGAGTTCGATCCAGCAACCGAAACTGCGGTGGAGAAAGCCTCTTTTGGAGCAACCGTCTGGTGCGTCAGCCCTGTCACCTTCAGAAACGTTACATGGTGGTTTGGGGCGTGTGGACTTGGCCAGGAGAAAAAAATCTGGCGGTATGACCCGGCAAGGAATTTGCTCGTGGAAGTTTCCAGACTATCGGGTCCGGGGAGATCGGTCTCGGCCATTCTCGGCACCGACGGCCGCATCTACCTGTTCGGGGGCAATCACGAAGAGAAGTTGGTTGAGATCTACGACCCGGATACGAACAACTGTACGCTGGCCAAGGCATCGCTGCCTCAATCGGCCGGCGTGCCCCACGTCTGGCCAGGCCCGGGCGACCTAATCCATATCATGCGGCCGATGCACAATCCACGTCTCTGGTCGTTCGATGTATCGACCGGCAAGCTGATAGATTTGAGATACACGTATTCCTTTTCCAAAACATGCGATGGCCCTGGACACGCCTATGACCCGGACACGGGGAGGATCTACTTCTTCGGTGGTCGCAATCGGGGCATCGGGGAAAGATCATTGACCAAGACTTTTAGGTTGAGCCCGAATGAATAGACGGGACGAGAAGGGCAACCAGACTACCCTAGTCGAACCACGTGGAAAAGCACTAATGAGATTTAGGTGCCCTCGTTGTGGAAAAGGGCTTTCTGCACCGGACTCCTCTGCTGGCAAGAGAGCCGCTTGTCCGAACTGCAAGACCCGTATTGCCATTCCGCCAGGGGCGTCGCAGTCAAAAACGCCTTCAGCGGAGAAACCGCCAAGTGGCAATACACGTGCTCTGCACTCTCAACCAAGAATGCCCAACTCGGTGACTCCAGCAGAACCCGCAACGGTGCGAGTACCTGGCGAGACAGCAGTCCCAATCGACATGCATCGGAAGCTCAAACAGATGGGTTTCGGTGTTTTTGTTGCGGTAAGTCTGCTGCTTGGCGTGGGTGTCTATACGTCATGTGACACGCTAATCGTTGCTGTCGTGGTGTCGCTCATCTACCTGGCTGCTGGTGTTCCGTTGCTCTTCTGGCTCGTGAAGCGACTTTTTCTGCTTCTGGACGCAGCCATTGAGGCGCGCTCCTGGACAGCGATGAGAGCACGCCTGGGCACATACCTGGCTTGGAAAACGGTGCCAGGCGTCGTTCTCACCACGTTCATGCTGGGGTTGTGTATTCTTGTGTTGTCGACCTTTGTGGCCAGCACGCTGAGAGTGGAGGACGTGATTTCCTTCTTCAGATTGATTGGACGATTGGAGATCGCTATGGGGCTGATTGTTCCCTTGTTCTTCATGATCGGCAAGTACACACTCGTTTCGCCAGCCCTGCGTACGGAAGTCTGCAACATAAAGCAGCTGCTGAAGGCGGTGGAAGCGGGCCAGCAGAAGACCGTTGAGTTGTTGCTGTCGAAGGGGGTGAGCGCAGACGTAGTGGATACGAACAACGCAAGAACAGCGCTACACCTGGCCAGCCACGCAGGACACTGCAGCGTCGTCAAGCTCCTCTTGGAACGTGGTGCGAGTATTCAGGCACGCGACAAGTATGGTTTCACGCCGCTTCACCGCGCGTGTTCTGGCAGTGAGCACGACGTTGCCCGGCTTCTCCTAAAACATGGAGCTGATGTGAACGCGGTAGCGAGTGATGGTGAGACACCCCTACATTGCGCGGTTTCGTCGGGTGCATATCGGCAACCGCAACTCCTTGCGACCACTCTGGTAAAACACGGGGCAGATGTGAACGCCCGCGACAATGCAGGTGACATGCCGCTGCACAGAGTCGTCGCATGGGGAGGGTGGGGAAATCCAGCCAAAGTGGTGAAGAAGTTGCTGACGCTTGGAGCAATAGTCGATGCACGCAATAACTCGGGTGTCTCACCTCTTGACAGTGCCTTGCGATTCAAGAATAAGGAGGGCTACATAGAAGTGATCGGCATGCTGGCCGGTGGGGAGATTGTCGGTTTCTGCGCCGCCTGTGGCGGCCCTATCATTGCCACTGAGCCCTTCTATGAGAAGCGTGAACAGGGCCTCGATGTCGTCGAGTTTCCGGTTGCCGGAAGAGTCTACTACGACGTGGGAGTAGCTCTCTTTCACAAGACTTGCGCTGAAGAATCCGGTCAGGTATAGATGACAAAAGAGAAACTCCAGTAAGTTCTTGTTTTGAAGGTTGACAGTACACGGGCGATCGCATGGCAAGCTGTCCTAATTGTGGAACGCTGTTCATCACTGACTCGACACGGTGTCGGAAATGTGGAAGTACGGTCGCACCACTTGTCAGTCAAGCCGTGGCCCCCGTCTAACAGCCGGTGCAGGTTGTCATCTAGGTCCCGGGCGCGGGTGGGGAAATGCAAACGGTGGGGACAATCAGATGCCAATCAATTTTCAATGCCCGAAATGTGGTCGGTTGGTCCGTGCTGGTTCCAAGTATGTCGGCAGAACCGTGAAGTGTCCGGGGTGCCAACAGCCGATCCAAGTTCCACAATCATCGAGCGAGATCTCCGGCGAAAAGCTGGCCGAACTGCCGTGCCCGCGCTGCAAAAGCCTACTCCGACTAACGCGGAAGCTCCACGGGCGCCGTGTCCGCTGCAACACGTGTCACACCGCGATTGTCGTTTCAGCCAATCCGTGGAAGCTGTCTATTGTTGAAAGCCCCCGCGTCAAAGAGCCGGCGAGGACACAGCGTGAAACCGGGAAACCTCCACGGGCCGCAGCGACTCCCCCGCCCGCTGGTTCGACTGCCCAGGCAGTTGCCGCCAGTCCACCGCCACTTCCCGAAGCGGACGATTTGGAGCCGATCGTGCTTCAGCCCATCGGCCCTGAGAACACCCCCTCGCCAAGTGCCGAGCCGGACGGCCTGGAACCGATCGTGTTGCAGCCGATAGATGATCAACCTAAAGGTCGATCGGCCACGGCTTCTTTTCACACAACGCCACGGAATAAGCGTCGCATCTTGATAGCGGCTTTCGCGGGCGGTGGGCTACTGGCTGTGATCTTGATCGTAGCCGTAGGGTATTCCATTCTTTTCGATGGCGGATTGCTCCGAGGTGTCACCGCGCAGAAGAGAGGTCCTAAGTTCACTATCGTGAACCGGAAAACCGCGAAGCCCCGGAGCCCCATGAGACAACCCACGCCGAACAGCACAGAAATGATTTCACAGATGCCGATTCATAGTGCTATTCAGAAGGGGGAAAGCTATGAGAAGATCGAACAAGCCATACGGAACACTCACTTACTTAGCCCGCTGAATTCCATCGATGAAGCTGGGTTCACACCGTTGGATTTGGCGGTCAAGAGGAGGGACAAGGCCCTCATTGAGTTTCTTCTGGATAAGGGAGCTTGGATTAACGGCGGGTTGCTATCGCAGCAGACGCCGCTCCACGTTGCAGCCGCAGCGGGATTTCAGGACATGGCAGAGGTGTTGCTGGCCGCCCGAGGAGCCCGGATCAATGCGGTCTCAGGACACATTACTCCTCTCCACGCAGCAGTCAGTAACAAACGTTACGAAATGGCGGCCTTCTTGCTGCAGAAGGGGGCCGATCCAAATGTGGAGTACTACGCCAAACCAAGGCCGTTGAACGCGGCAGCCGGGATGAGTGACAAGAAGATGGTCGAGATCCTCTTGGCCGGGGGAGCGACGGCCGATCCCAAAGCTCGTAGCGGGGACTATGTTCCTCCCCTCTTCGACGCCATCGAGTCTGGGAACAAGGAGATCGTCCTGTTGTTAATAGAGAAAGGGGCAAACGTGAACCGGCAAACCAATTTCGCCGGGCGTCCACTAAGCCGCGCGGTCAAGTGCGACCACGAGGAAATCGTGAGCATCCTTCTATCGAAGGGTGCCACCGTGTCTGCCAAGGCCCTGTTCGCCGCCAAGTCTCCCCGAGTCCTCGATCTTCTCCTGTCTCATGGAGCAGAGAACATCAACAAGCAGCAGGGAAATGGTAACAGTCTTCTTCACTTGGCCGCAGCACAGGATGACCCGCGTCTGTCGAAGCAACTCGTTACGGTGCTGTTGGTGAGAGGAGCCGACCCCAACATTGTGGAGAACCTTGGACGCAAGCCCCGTGCTCTCGCGGAGGCGAAGGGACACACAAGAGTGGCGCGGCTTCTGGCGGACGCGGAAGCAGGACGAAGGCCGTCCTTGGACCTCCTAAAGGCGCTGGATACGAAAAGACATGATCGCTCAACCCCTGGTCTTCCCCTCGGGATGATCATCGTCACTGTTGCCGTCCTTGCCCTAAGTGTCCTCATCGGGGGAACGTACTTTCTTGTCAGCGTCCTTAGAAGGGAAAAAGACCATGATTGAAGTTGCGTGTCCGAAATGTATGTCGCGGTTTAATGCGCCAGACAATGCGGCGGGCAGAACGGCCAAATGTCCTAATTGCGGTTCGCCCATCGAGATTCCCAGCACTCCTCCCGCTGCGGCACCACCGCCGGCGCCACCGGTTCAGGTCGGGCATACCCCACCCGGCGCCCCTGTCCCGTCGAATCCCCAGGGGACGACCGTCGTCGTCCAGACGCAGGCACCCTCGGCGGCCACGATCGGACCGGCCAACAAGAGTGCCCTTGTCGTGTTCTTGCTGTGGCTCTTCGTTCCCATCTCCGGCGTTCACTACTTTTACTTGGGCCAGATTGGCAAGGGTGCGGTAGCGTTGCTTTTGGACCTCTTTGTGTTTACACCATTGATCGTCCTCACCTGCGGAATGGGGCTGGCCGTGTACATTCCTTGGCACATCGTGCTGTTGATCGACGGGCTTGTCGTAACCAGTCGCATCCGCAACCAGGCCATTTCCCCATGGCGGTGCTTCTGACGACCGAGCAAAGCAGAAAATCTCATGATCTTGCACCGATGGTCACGAGGCTGCGGCGAAATCCCCATTCCACCAGCGGCTAATCGGATGTTACATGCCTGCCTGGGTGTGCTTTTCGGCGCCGTCTTGGTGCTCTGTTCACTGTTACCACCAAGCCCACAAGGTAAAGGCACGCATCAGCAACTCGGCCTGCCCGGATGCCTTGTCTCGCGGGTGACGGGGCTGGAACGCTGTCCTTCCTGTGGACTCACCACGGCATTCTGCTACATCCTTCACGGTCGGCTGGACGATGCTCAACGTTGCCACGTAGCGGCTCTGCCAGTGTTCGGCCTGTGGCTTCTGGCGATGTCCTGCTGCGTCTTCATCGCCGTTCTCGGCAAGAACTGGCTTTTGCAGGAAATCCTTGTCGGCGTGAGCCTGCTCACGATGCTCCTGGTGTGCTGGGTTGCGGCATTCATTGCTGCGGTGTGACTGCGCGCGTTGCTATAGAATGCCCAGTGGGATCTCTGCCAGCCGTCACCGTGCCCTAATGCCAGCGTGCAAGCTGGCATAATCAACCAGAGCGATTCTTGGAGTTTTTCTGGGCGGATATGTAGTTGCTGACGGCGGTACTTGACAACAGCCACCGGCATTCAGGACAATTGCCCCCGTGGGGCCTTGCCCTACATTCTACGCCCTCTGTAGGTCCCTACGGAGGGCTTTCTTGTTTGTCTGTGCGAGACCGTTGTGGAAAGCTGTGGGATTCCTGTGTGAATGTAAGCGACGGTCGGAACCATAGCAGCACGGGCTCCTTCACGCTGGCTTCGTGACCCAGGATACCGCCAGATCGTTCAACCTTGCGATTCCCTCGACCCACATGTCTCGACGGCAGGTTTGGCTGGAGAGACCTACACCGGTTAATGTTCGCTTAATGTTTGTGGCCTATAGTCCTGTGCGAGGATTGTGGTTGCCAGGATGCCCACCCGGAAGGTCCGGGGACGTCGGCAGCCGGCCTGTAGAGGAGAATGAGCATGAGTCGTAAGTCCTATCGGCTGGTCGCGTTGGTTGCGATGGTGGTCGTGTTGTCGGGCTCGCTGGCCTGGTCGCTTGCTGGTGAGAACAAGAAACGCGAGAAGGAGCAGGAGCGACCCGTCACGCTTCAGCAGCTTCCTTCGCCGGTCCGAGTCACCATTGAGAAAGAGGCGGGGCAAAACAAGATGAAGGAGATTGAGCAAGTCACCCGTGGTGAGAAGCGGTTCTATGAGGCCGAGTGGGTCGACGGCGGCAAGACGGTCGAAATCAAGGTGGCGCCCGACGGCAAGCTCTTGCGCAAGGAAGTGGAAGAAGACGAGGACGACGCTCACAAAGCGTCTGGCGAATCGGAACGCAAGGTAACCGAGTCGGAAGTCCCTGCCGCGGCGCTGGCCACGCTCAAGAAGATGGCCGCAGGCGCGAAGATCACCGAGTTTGCCGAGGAGATCGAGCATGGCGGCACGTTCTACGAGGGTTCCTGGAAGGGTCCTTCGGGCCGTAATGTCGACGTTCTGGTTACCGCGGCGGGCGCCCTGGTCGAAATCGAGGAGAAGACTGGTGCCGATGGAGTTCCCGGAGCGGTGTTGGCCGCGGCCCAGAAGGCGGCCGGCAAGGACGTGAAGCTGGGCCTCGAAAAGAAGACGATGATCCTTTATGAGGTTCACTTCCGAAAGGGCCAACGCCGGGTCGAATTGCTGCTGACCCCCGATGGCCGGCGTGTCAAAGAACCCAAGGAACACCACGAGCGACATGAACACGGCGAACACTGAAGCCGGCCGGAGAAGCTGCCGTAGAGCTTCTTGAGTGTTTCGGTGATCGGCTTGTCGACGTTGGGAATCAAGCCAGACCAGCCGGCACAGTGGACTTTCCGTGCCGGTTGGCTTAGGATTGAGCCCTGCGAAGCCCTTCGATGCAGGTCGGATGTCCGAGCCGCTTTCCGAATGGCCATTCCATAGCCGCGCAAACGTTCATGTTTCTATGTGAGTCTTGTTGATCGAAGATTATGCGCCGGTTCGACAATCGATCGCCCAGGCGCTGGCGGAGGATGGTTTTGCCGTCGACGCAACCGGAGATGGCGAAGAGGGCCTCTGGTATGCGCGGACCAACGAGCACGATGTCGTGTTGCTCGATCTGATGCTGCCAAAGCTCGATGGTTTGACACTTCTGCGAGAGTTACGCGCCTCGGGCAATCCGGCGCATGTCCTGGTGGTGACCGCCAAGGATACGTTGGAGGATCGGCTTGCCGGCTTGGACCTGGGTGCGGACGACTACCTGGTCAAGCCGTTCGCCTTGGCCGAACTACTGGCTCGGGTGCGTGCCCTGGTGCGGCGGAAGTATCGGGCCAAATCGCCGGTCATCCGTGTCGATGATCTGGAAATCAACACGACCGATCATACGGTGCGGCGGGCGGGCCGTGACATCGATTTGACGGCCCGCGAATTTGCCATCATCGAGTTTCTCGCACTGCGCAAGGGCGAAGTCGTCACACGGACCGCCATCTGGCAGCACGTCTACGACTTTCACGCCGAGCTGAACAGCAACGTCATCGACGTTCACATCACGTATCTGCGAAAGAAGCTGGAACGGGACGGGCAGCCTCGTCTGATCCACACGCGTCGCGGCGTGGGGTACTTGCTCGGAGAACCACGCTGATGCGTTCGCTCGGCAAAACCCTGGTGTTGGGGACAACGTTTGCAACGGCCGCGGTCTTTGCAGCCGCCGGGATTCTGCTCTATCTGTTGGTGCGCGTGAGTCTGCTGGCCCAGTTTGATGAGGCGTTGCTCGACAAGGCCCACCTGCTCAGCTCGGCCGTCGAGTCGGAGCACGGCAAGCTCAGCGTGGAATTCAACGATCTCGACATGCACGAGCTGGAGGGCGACTATCCGGCCGGCTATCTGCAACTGTGGCGGGCCGATGGTTCGATCCTCTACAAGTCGGCCGGGCTTGCCGAGAACAGCCTCGAAAAGCCAGCCAGGCGACTAACGACGCCCGTCTGGCGTGCGGCGAGATTGCCCGACGGCCGACGCGGCCGGGCACTGTCGTTTGCCTTTCTCCCGCGATCAGAAGGCGAAAGGTCGCCCGGCCACGCCGAGGGTGACCAGGATGCAGAGAAAGTGCCGGCGCAACCCGCCGAGAGCATTTCACTGGTGTTCGCGCGGAGCATGAGCACGATGGATGAAGCCCTGGCCCGTTTGCGATGGCTCTTGTTGCTGGTTGGCCTGGCGTCGATTGTTGTGTCGACGTCGGTTCTCTGGTGGGTGGTCCGGCGCAGCGTGCGTCCTTTGGAGAGATTGGCCCAGGAGATCAACCAGGTCGACGCGAACGACCTGTCGAGACCCATTGGCCAGGAGACATGTCCCAGCGAGATCCGGCCAGTGGTCGATCGTCTCAATGATCTTCTCGTGCGGCTTGATGCGGCCTTTCGCCGCGAGCGAGCGTTCAGCGCGAACGTGGCCCATGAGTTGCGCAATCCCCTAGCCGCCTTGTGCCTGAAAATGGACGTTGCCCGATCGAGAACTCGCGGACTGCAAGAGTATGAAGAGGCGATCGACCAGTGCCGGCAGATCACGGCGCAGATGCAACGGATGGTGGAAAACCTCTTGTCGCTGGCGCGTCTTGAGGCAGGCCAGATCACGGTCCATGTGGAGCCCATGCGCCTTGACGAGTTGATCCACGAACTCTGGAAGCCGCTCGCAGCGGAAGCCGCCGAGCGTCGATTGGACGTCGGGTGGTCGGTGGGCCCAGCAATTTCCCTCGTGTCCGACACTTTGCTGGTGGGCTTGGTCATACGCAACGTCCTGGAGAACGCGGTTGCGTATGCCAACCAGCGCGGCACCGTGCGAATCGGTGCGTCGGCGGCGGACGGTGCCGTCGAGATCACGGTCAGCAACAGCGACAGCCGCTTGTCTCAAGATCAAGCTAAATGTGCTTTTGAGCAATTCTGGCGGGGTGACGAAGCCCGCAGCGACGCCGGCGCACATTGCGGATTGGGACTGTCGCTGATCAAGAAGGCCGTGGCTGTCCTGGGGGGAACCGTGAGCGTGCGGTCCCAAATCGACGGCGATTTCGAGATCTCCGTTTCATTCCCAAACCGCGCGGACAAATCGGGGTAGTGACCATGATGGATCGTGGGAAGCCGTTGGAAACCGTCGCGGACCGGCCGAAAGAGAAGGAATGCCCGTCTGCCGCTTCTTTCAAGGCTGCAATGAACCGACCAAGATGGCTCGGTTCGCTCGTCGCGAAACCTCGGAATCTGCTCGGTTATGCCGCGTTGCTGGCACGCAACGTGGGTTACCGGTCTGCCAGTGACGAAGAAAAACGTTTCAACGCAAACCTCGTGGGATACCCACACAATCACATTTATCGCCTCCGCGCGAAACGACTGATTCCAACCTTCAGCCTATACGAACGCCTGCGGGCCGTGACGCCCACCTATCCGACGACCATCGAAAGCTTCGTGGACGTGGGTTGTTGCCGAGGGTTCTTCGTCCTGGACGTAGCGCGGCGACCCTCGTGTCGGGTGGCCGTGGGCATCGACGTGCACGAGCCGTTTGTGTCCATCTCGAATCAGGTCAGCCGCTACCTGGAGATGGGCAACGCCGCGTTCCACCATGCCGACTTGCGGGCAATCTCAGACCATCCCCAGTCCTTCGGCGGTCCCTTCCAGGTCGTCGTGATGCTGAACACGTATCACTACGCTTATTGGGGCAGCGAGCGTTACCCGAATGCCTTTCACGATCATCGCGAAATCCTCCGGCGACTGTCTCGGATCTGCGCGGACAGGCTGATCTTTTCGGCGAGGCTGGAAGTGGATCGATTGCCGAGCTTCGTCCGCGAGCAGGCCATGACCAACAGCCGGGCAAACGACTATAACACAACGCGATTTCTCGACACGGCCGCGGAGTTTTTCGACGTTCAAGTGGCTGCTTCCGGCCGAGGAGACCCTTTGTTGCTGATGTTCAAGAGGCACGGATAGGTCATCCATCCCATCAGACTGCAGTCTGAGACAAGCGCTCGCGTTGGATGTTCCCTAAAGGGGGCACTCCTTCGCCGACGGTCCAGGCGGGAAGATCAAGCCTGTTGGATTTTGTCACTTGTGGGAACAAGAACATTTCACTATCATCCGGCCCTCTTCTGGTGGGGGCGTCTGGGAAATTCATGCATATTCGACCGCCCCTCCCATTGATGGTCCTGGTGGCCGTGTTATCGGCCTCGATGGCAGGATGCGCATCGTCACTGCGATTTGCCGACCGGCCCCTCGGAACGGCGAATCTCACGGATGGCCAACGGACAGTTGGGCGGACGCCTCTTGTCACGTCTGGGGCCGAAGGAGTGCCCAACAGTCCGAGCCCTGTTGGACCGGCAATGGCGGAAGCGACCGCCGAGGGTGTTCCGATTGACCAACCACTGCCGTGATCCGAAGCCCACTCACCCATTGTCCACAGTCTGCCGCCGATGGGTAACGACCACATCAGTGGCGCAGGGCTTGCACCATTCGATGAGGATTTGCCCGCCCAAGATCTGTCCACGCTCACTCCCCCTTTGCCCATGGAACGAGTAGGTGCGAATCCCTGGTTGGTGCCCCAACAACCTCCACGCAGTCTGCTTGGCGACGTACTGGCGGACCACGCCAACTACTACTCACGGCGAAACCTGAGCTTGTTGGCCGTCGGCGTGGGCGTTGCCGCGATCATGGCCAATACTCGATTCGATGAAACGATCCAGGGAAATTATTAAGAGGATATCCGCGATCTCCGTACCGATGAGTTCTCCGAGGCGATCCATACGCCCGAGGTTCTCGGAAACGGGATCGTCACGATTCCGGTGTTCTGCGGCGCTGCGCTGGTCGGTTCCTGGTTCGATGATCGTCCCCTTGGACGCGAGTCGAGCGAGTGGGGCCAGCGTTGCCTGCGAACCGTTCTTGTCGGCGGGCCTCCGATGCTGGCCATGCAAGTGGTAACCGGTGCGTCGCGGCCCGGCGAGACCGACCACGGTTCTCTATGGGCCCCCTTCCAGGACAACAACGGGGTCAGCGGCCACAGCTTCCTGGGCGCGGTGCCCTTTATTTCCGCGGCCAAGATGACGGACAATCGTTTTTGGAAGGCCGCCTTCTACGCCGGTTCCACATTGGCCGCCTTTTCGCGGATCAACGATGACGACCACTACGCTTCCCAGGCGATGCTCGGTTGGTGGATGGCCTACGTCGCCGCCACGGCGGTGGACGACACGGAACAAGGCAACCTGACCGTTTTTCCGTTGTCCATGGCCGACGGAATCGGCATGGGGGTCGAGTATCGTCGCTGAGCAGTGACCTGAGGTGCCGTCGGGAGCATTGTGATGAAGAAACGCCGACACCATGAAAGATCAAAATGGCTTCATCGAGGGCGACTCCGAGACGTCGTCATCGTCCTGTGCGTGCTCTCCGTCTTCCTGTTTCCCCTGGATACCGCAACACTCTGCGTGGCGCTCGTGCTGCTGGCCCTTGGCTGCTCGCTCCACGTCGTGGTGAAGGGTCAATTGATTCGAAACGTGGTGTTGTGCACCGAAGGGGTCTACGCCATCGTGAGGCACCCCTATTATCTGGCCAACTACTTGATCGATACCAGCTTCTGCCTGCTCAGCGGCAACGTCTTCTTGCTGGCCCTATACCCTTTTCTCTTCTTCTGGGCGTATGGCTCTACGCTTCGCGAGGAAGAGTCACGCCTTGCCTCGCTGCACGGCGGTGACCTCGAAGCCTACCAAACGAAGATTCCCCAGGTCTTCCCGGACACGACGATCTTCGCCGGGTGGCGAACGATCGGCAAGGGTTTCTCCTAGCGGCGGGTCAGTCGTGGAGAAATCAAGCGATTACTTCGCTTCGGATTCATCGGTACGCTCTTGGTACTGTTGCAACACGTAGGGCCCGAAGGGCTGAAGGAGATCGTGGCCGGGCAAAGCCCGCTGGACACCGCGGATGTGGCCCTTCTCGTGGTCTGCGCGGTGTTGTTCTTGACCAGTGCGATAATCCCACGATGTCGGGACTCGGTTGACCGTCCGAAGGAATCTCAGGATGATGACGGCTGAGTGAACGATGATCTCTGGAACACCGAACCATGGGACAGCCACGAGGTCGCCGACTACTCGTGGCCCGTGCTGTATTCCGTCAGCAGCAGATCCTCATCCTGAATCAGCCCGATGCCCGGGGTGTAGACCTTGTAACACTTGTCCTTCGGACCCAACCCGGAGGTCTCTTCGGTTCTAATGCAATTCTTGAAGGTGCCGGCCGGGGTCTTTAGGGTGACGTCATCGCTGAGGATCTCCGCCCGGTCCATGGCATTCGGTGCGATCTCCTGATAGTGCCTTGCTCCGAGGAGAATCGTGCCGGGCATGATGATACCGGCCCGCGAACCCTTTGCGTCCGCTCGCCATGCTCCGGAATGCCCGACGATCTTCCCATTCTTGTAGTTATCCACCTCCTCGCCGAAATAGAATACGTTGCCCGTCTTCTTGCACGTGGCAAAAAAATTCCTGGAGACTTCTTTCAGTCTGCCGTCTTCGAATTCCCGTTCTTCCACAACCCGCGTTTCAACGCCCCCAACCATCACGGTTTTCTTGAGGACGGTGATCACCACCTTTTCGCTGTCGCTCTGGAGAACGAGCCGATGGCCCGGTTTCAAGATGAACAGCGGATTGGCTCCCACCGAGGAGAACTCGCAATCCTTGATTCTGAAATTTCTGGTCCACTTCTTCGGCTTCTCCTTGGTCTCAATGACCTTGCCCTTCTGGGAGATCTCCACTTCGTACTGCTTCCCGTCCGAAAGGACATCCACGTCGAACTGGCCGACGTCCTTGCCCTCGATCTCCGTTTCAACTTGCAGAATCACCCCCTTGGGAAACGCTTTGCGCACGGCCTTCTTGACCGTCAGTGGCAACTGGGAGGGTGCCACGGAGGTCTTCTTCTCGGTTGCTGTCGACGGGGAGAGCAGAAGGGCAACCACCAACAAGGTGGACAGGACCGCGGCGACTTGAACGGGACGTGATGAGACCGGACTGAGTTTCATGATCATTCTCCGCCAGAGGGTTGTGCATCAGCAACTGGAATGTCTGTCCAAGATGGATGGTCCATCGCCTGCACGAATATAGCGAAACGAGGCCAAAACGACAATTCGGCCAGCCAAGAACCTCTGCACTTGTGTTGCCGCAGCAAGCCTCGCTGTCATGCCGTTTCGATGCCAGGGCCTCGCAAGTGCGTCTGGTAAAGTCTGACGATTATGCCGGTTGATCGGGTGGATCGGAGGATTTCGGCTCTATCGGTTGTAGCGGTCGATAAGGACGTAATGGGATGGTATTTGCAGTTCACCGGGTACTGCCTGCTCGGAACGGCTTTGGTATACTGATGTACATCGATCCTGCATCGCATGACTTGACGTGTTCGCGTGTTGTTCGGCGCGACTTGTCCACGGTGCCCCGTGCACGCGCGTGGTCGGCTTGGCTGGCGCTGAGTGTGTTGTTGACGTGGACCGGATGTGCGTCGCCCAGGCCAGAATGTCCACGCTCGACGGTCGGCAGCGAGCTGCAGTCGCGAGTCTCGCATGAACCGGACCCTTGTATCCCTCCGGGCCAGTCCGGCCATGAATCGGCCGTGCCACAAGCACCGGAGCCGATCAACAACACGGCCTCAAGTCAGACGTCTCCTGTCCGGCTGGTCTCCGCAGAAATGCGGCCGCCGGTTGGTGCCCCAAAGCCGGCCCGTCTACCACTGGTCAGCAAACTCGAAGCCATCCAGCGGCCGGTCGGCGCCGTTCGGCTGACACTGGAGGGGGCAATCGAGACGGCTCTCCGGGAGAACCCTTCGTTGGTCGCCCTTCGCCAGGAGGAGCCCGTCAGTCAGGCCGCATTGCGCGTTGCCGGGTCGTATCCTTATGACCCTTCGGTACAAGTCACCGTGCAGCCCGAGCCTCGCTTCGCGGGCGGCGAGACGGGTTCAGTGGTGAACTCGGTCGAGATCATGCAAACCGTGGAGCTGGCACACCAGCCGCGATATCGGTGGCTCTCGGGCAGTGCGCAATTGGATCGAACCCGATGGAGCATCGTTGCGGCCGAGCTGCGTAGCGTCGCCGAGACCCAGCGGCGCTTCTTCACGGTGCTGTACCGGCGCAGGTTGCAAGAACTGAGGAAATCGCTGGCTGATCTGAACCAGAAGCTGCTCGGCGTGCTTCGGCGTCGTTATGAGGCCAGCCTGGCCTCGGCGGCAGACGTTTCGCTGGCCGAGATGGAGGCTCGCTCTTCACGCGAGCAAGCCGAACTGGCGGAGCTTGCCCTGCAATTTGCGGTGTTGGATTTGCAGGTCTATCTGGGCCTTGACCGCAATACTCCCTGTGTAGTCGCTGGGAACATCGAGGATTGGTCGTGGTTGCCGGCCGAAGGGGCACTGGTGGCCTCGACCGGCAGTCGGCAGTCGAAAGCCCAATCCGGACAGACCACGGCGGATAGCGTGGTCGATCGAGTGGCCGCTTGCCGTCCCGACGTGCAAGCCGCCGGCGCGGACTTCCAGGCAGCGGTGGCGGAAGCGAAGCTTGCGTTGGCCTCTCGCGTACCCAACCTTGATGTTGGCCCGGTGTACGAACGCAACGAGGATAAGACGGTATTCTGGGGGGTCGCCGCCCAGATGGCGGTTCCCGTTTTTGGCAGTACGAGAACGCGGGCCGCCGAGCGCGAAACGGAAGTCCGGCAGAAACAGGTTGTGTTGCAGCAGCTCACGAGGCAGGCTAGTATTGAGATTGGAACGGCCCTGAGTCAATATGAGCGTGCACGCGCTCTGGTTCAACGATTTCACACGGATAGCGATAAGGAATTGGTCCGCGAGCAGCAGTCGGTCGAGGATCTCTTCGAGGCAGGCCAGGTCGACCTGTTGCGTGTGTATACGGCCAGGAGCCAAGCGCTTCAGGTACGGATGGCCCGTTTGCAGGCGCTCGAAACGATGGCCCGGGCTGCGAGCGACCTGACTGAGGCGAGCGGGATCGGGCCGGAGTTCCTGCCGTTGCTTCTGAACCGAACACGACTATAACCAAGCCGGGGCGTCTTGTGCCTACCCAGATGTTGCCCCCCAGTCGCGATTCACTCATTCTCCGATATCGGAAGCCGGTTCTTTTTCTCGCTATTGCCGGTTGCTTGGCCGGTGTTTACTCGGCAATGACGATGCCGGCGTCGGTCTTTCCCCAGACGGATTTTCCGCGAGTGGTGATCTTGATCGACAACGGCGTGATGCCGGCCGACGAAATGATGGCCACAATCACCCGGCCGGTCGAAGAGGCCATGAAGAACATCCCCGGCACGGTCAATATCCGATCGGCAACGGGTCGGGGATCGGCGGAAGTGAACGTCTTCTTCGACTGGTCGACCGACATGGTCCAGTCCGAACTGTACGTGCTCGGTCGGCTGTCCCAGATCCGCAGCAGTCTACCGCCTGGCGCCGAGATTGCCGTGCACCGACTGACGTTTTCGGCTTTCCCGATCATCGGCATCAGTTTGACGAGTGACACACGTAGCGCAACCGAGTTGTGGGAGACGGCCCGCTACGATATTTATCCTCGCATTCTGCGGCTCAAGGGCGTGGCGAGGGTCAATCTGGTTGGGGGTCGAGTCCCTGAGTATCACGTCGTCGTCGACCCGACAAAGCTCGAAGCATATCATCTCAGGCTCGACGAGGTAACCTCGGCCCTGGCCGCCAGCAATCTGTTTGTCCCGGCCGGTATGGCCGAGGAGAACCACCAGTTGTATCTCAACGTGGTGGACAACCGGATTCGCAATGCCGACGAGATCGGCGACGTCGTGGTGGCTTGGTCGGGCAAATCGCCGGTGCGGGTGCGTGATTTCGCCACGGTGCGCCGCGGCGCTGCTCCCCAGTTCAACATCGTGACGGCGGATGAGAAAGAGGCCGTTCTGCTGAACGTTTACAGCCAGCCGGACGGCAACACGGTGGCGATCGCCGATGCGCTGCGGCACGAGCTGACGCAACTCCGAAACGGACTGCCCCCGGATATGCACCTAGCCTTCTTCTACGACCAGTCGTTGTTTGTCCGGGAGGGGGTTCGAAGCGTCTGGGAGAGCATCTTTATCGGCCTGGCACTTTCGGCGCTGGTGCTCTATCTGTTCCTGCGGAGCCTTTCGACTACCATTGTTGCAGCCGCCGTCATTCCGGTCACGGTTCTGTTCACGCTAGTCGGCATTCGTGCGTGTCACATGAGTTTCAACCTAATGACGCTCGGCGGCATCGCCGCGGCCATCGGGTTGACGATTGACGACGCCATCGTGGTGGTCGAAGCGATTTATGCCAAGGTGCTCGCAGGGTTCCCGGCTCGCGAGGCTGTCGGCCGCGCACTGCGGGAAGTGGGCTTTCCACTCATCGGCAGTACGTTGACGCCCGTGGTTGTCTTCATTCCTCTTGCTTTTCTCAACGGCGTTCCCGGCGTTTTCTTCCGTGCCCTGGCGCTGAGCATGGTCTTTGCACTGCTCTCCTCTTTGCTACTGGCCGTAACGTGGACGCCGGTGGTCGCAACGCTGCTCTTGCGCAAACGGGATCAGACGCCCCAAGATGAACTCCAGCAGGGCGGACCCGTGCTGCGTGGCTTGATCGCGGTCTACGAATGGGTCGTCCGACGCGCGTTGCGACACTTGGTGCCGAGCGCCATCTGCATTGTGCTAGTGGCCGTCGCCGGCGTGGGCATGTATCGGCAATTGGAAACCGAATTTCTGCCCGCGCAAGACGAAGGGGCTTTCGTGCTGGACTACTTTACCCGACCCGGCACGAGCCTGTCGGAAACGGACCGTATGTTGCGCCATGTGGAGCAAATCCTGAGTAGCACTCCCGAGATTGAGAGTTTCTCCCGGCGAACCGGTGCCCGACTCGCCTTGGCCATCGCGGAACCGAACACGGGCGACTTCCTCGTGAAGCTCCGCCCGAATCGCGACCGGACCACCGAAGAAGTGATCGACGAGCTTCGCGATGAGATTCACGCGGCTGAACCCGCCTTGCACACGGAGTTTCCCGGGGTGCTGGCCGATCTCATCGGCGATCTTACCTGGTCGCCCGACCCGGTCGAGATCAAGATATTCTCCACCGACACGGCACTGCTGAAGAAGAAAGCCGCGGAAATCGCCGAGACCATCGAAACGATTCCCGGCGTGGTGGACGTCAACGACGGATTGGTCGTCGCCGGACCGTCGAGACGATTCCGGGTCGACACGGCCGCCGCCGCCCGCTTGGGCTTGACCGCCGAAAGCGTCGGCACCATGTTGCAAACCGCGTCCCTGGGCACCAATTCATCCTATCTCCTCCAGGGAGATCGCACGCTGCCGGTCAGGGTCCTGATAAGTCCCGCGGGCCACACGACCGAGCGGGAGATGGAGACGCTTCCCACCCGGTCGGCCACCGGTTCTTCCGTGGCGCTGCGGGACGTGGCCACCATGGAATATCAACCCGGCATCCTGGAAATGCACCGGGAAGATCTTCGGCAACTGACCGCTGTCTCGGCGCGGCTGTCGGGAGTCGACATGGGCAGCGGCATTCGTGCCATTAAGGCGAAGCTGGCCGATACCCTCAAACTGCCCCCGGAGGCGACCCTGGAATACGGCGGGCTCTACCAGCAGCAACAAGAATCGTTTCGCAACCTCACGTTGGTGCTCGTCATGGCCACCGTGCTCGTGTTCACGGTGCTGTTGTTTGAATTCCGCTCGCTGATCGAGCCGCTGGCGATCGTCGCCGGGGCATTGCTCGCTCTGGTGGGAGTGATCGCGGCTCTCTGGGTCACGGGAACCTCGCTTAACATTGTCTCGTTTCTGGGCGCGATCATCGGCGTGGGAATCGTGGCGAAAAACGGAATTCTCATGCTCGACTTCGTCGATCATCTTCGGGCCCGCGGGCTGACACGTTTCGAGGCATTGGTCCAGTCGGGCCGTCGCCGGCTGCGGCCCGTACTGATGACGTCGCTCACCACGTTTCTCGGGTTATTGCCGTTGGCTTACGGCGTGGGCGCGGGCGCCGACATGCTCAGGCCCTTGGCGATCGGCGTGATCGGCGCTTTGATCATCTCGCTGGCGCTTTCGCTCATCGCAACGCCCGTATGCTACTTGCTGATGTATCGACTCGTTCATCTGGGCCGGCCAGACGAGACGCCCTATCCTACCATCGATGAAATCAGCGGAGCGAACACATGAGACGCATCCCACTCGTTGTTGTTTCTCTTCTCACTGCCATGGCGGCGGGTGCAATAATCATGGCTGGGTGCCGACAGAACACGACTGGCGATACTGCTGCTTCGCCGCCCGTGCCTGTCAAGGTTTGCCGGGCGAAAGTGATTACTCTACATCCTACTCTGGACCTGACGGGAACGATCGTGGCAATCCCGGAGCGCTCGGCTTCGGTCTCGCCGCAAATCGGCGGCCGGATCAAGGAAGTGCTGGTTACCGAGGGTGAAACGGTGAAGGCCGGTCAGGAGTTGATCCGCCTCGATCCTCGTGTTGCTCAAATCAATCTCGAAAAAGCCCGAGCGTCGTTCTCGGAAAGCGAAGCCGTCCTCGCCCGATTGCGGCACGGATACCTGCCGGAAGAGATCAACATAGCTCGGGCCGAAACAGACCAGGCCAGGGCGAAGGTGAGGGCACTGCGTGGACAGTGCAAGGCGGCCAAGTCACTGCACGAAAAGCACGAGATGTCCGACGTGCAGTACGACAAGCTGGCGTCCGAATTGCAGGCCGCCGAGGCCATCCTCGCCGCCGCGGTGGCCAAGCTGAAGCTCTTGGAGGCGGGCACACGCCCGGAAGATATCGCCGAGGCCGAGGCACAAATGGCCGGCACAAAGGCCGATCTCAACAGTGCGGAACTCACTTTGCAGTTCTGCACGCTCGGCAGCCCGATTGCCGGCCGAATCACCCGATTGTCTGCCCAGCAAGGCATGGCCGCCGAACCCGCCGTGGTTCTGGCCACGGTGACAGACCTGTCGAACGTTTTTGCCAGAATCCGAATTCCCAACGTGTATCAGACGAGGGTTCTGTCCCAGGCCAAGGCCCTCGTGTCCGTCGCCACTCTGCCCGAAATGACGTTTCCCGGCAAGTTCGCTCGCACCGGCGGCCAGGCAGACGTGGCCACGGGAGCTGTCGACGCGCTGGTCCACGTGCCGAATCAACAGGGCTTGTTGCAACCAGGGCTGACTTGCCACGTTCGACTCTCACTTCGCGAAACGTCGGACGCCCTGGTCGTGCCGGTTGCCGCCGTCGCCGACCGTGATGGCGTACACGTACTCACGGTGGTTCGCGACGGCAAAGCCTACGAAGTTGAAGTCCAACTCGGCGAAAAGGCCCGTGATCTCGTCCAGATAACCCAAGGGCTCTCGGCCGGCGACCTTGTCGTGACCGAAGGCGGCTACGGTCTGCCCGACGGCTGCCCCGTGAAGGTCGCGAGCGAAGCCGCACCGTCTGATCCGACCTGAACTGCCAAGAGCACCGGAAGTGCAGCCAAGGCGATTCTATGGGCAGAGACGTGCAATCTTGTCTGCCCGATCGCCACCGTCCCACCGCTGTTGGCATATGGCCGCCCGATAATACCGCGCCCTATTGTTCCGTCACCCAAACCCTGCCTCCTGCCAGCCCCCCTGGCCCGCCAAGCCCGCCCAGCCTCTCTTGATCCGCCCTCAACTGCCTGGTAGCATCCCGCGGCTATGGAGCAACTGTCATGATCCGTCGGTCCCCATTTGTACGATTGCTTGTGTGGGTTCTGATCTTGCACTGCGCGCACATGCCCTTTCCAAGCAGTGACGGGGCGGAGCAGGCGGCTGGAGAACGGCGAGTCGAGAAAGGGGCGTTGGATATCGACTTCATCCTCCTGGGGACGGACCTGCCGAATGAAGTCGACGAGGGGCCAATCGACGATGATCCGGAGCACCGTCCCACGCCGTTTGGCGACTGCTTTCTGATTGCAGAAGCTGATCCAAGCGACAGCGATTCTGACCGGTTGCGTCCTTCCGGCACTTGCATCCCTCAAATTTGCTCCGCCCGAGTGGCCTTGGCCGGTTCAAATACCCAGACGCCCGAGTCGCGGTCGCTCCGATCCTTTGGAGCGAGCTTCACGATATCGACTCCCCAGGCTTGGCGAAAGTTGCTCTCAGTCTTCCTGATCTAGGCGGTGACCATCTCCCCTGCGCCGCCGGCGGTTCGGTAGACTCGCGGTCTCCGGCGACACGCCGCTTTTCGACTCGCGTTTCCCGCTCGGGAACAACATCCGTTCAAGCTTCGCGTCCATATAGGGCACATTCTCGGGCCAACCTAGAGCCAACCACAAGGGTTTCTGGAAATGGCAATTCATCCGTCGGCGATTATCGACTCCCACGCCGAAATCCACAGCCGCGCCGAGATCGGCCCAATGGTCGTAATCGCCGGTCGCGTGAAGATTGGAGCAGGGACAGTCGTTGATCCTTTCGTGCATATCCTGGGTTTCACGGAAATCGGCACGCAGTGTCATATTCATTCCGGAGCGATCATTGGCGACTTGCCGCAGGATAAATGGTATGAGGGAGGCGAAAGCTACTGTCGCGTCGGGGATCACACGGTAGTCCGGGAAGGGGCAACGATTCATCGTGGGACGGCGCCAGGTTCCGCAACCCTTGTCGGCAACGGGTGTCTTATCATGGCCAACGCCCACGTTGGCCACAATTGCACGGTCGGTGATGACGTGACGCTGGTCAACGGGGCTTTGCTCGGTGGATACGTCAGCGTCGCCGCCAAGGCGATCGTGTCCGGGAATGCCGCCGTCCACCAATATGTCCGTATCGGTGAACTCGCGATGATCGGAGGGCTTGTCATGGTCACCCAGGACGTTCCGCCCTTCATGATAGTCGACCGTTCTGGTGAATGTGTAGGGCCGAATGTGATTGGCCTTCGCAGAGCCGGTTTCACCCCGGCGAATCGAGACGCCGTCAAGGCCGCCTTTCGGATTCTATACCGCTCTGGCCTGCCCCGAAGCGTAGCGATCGCGAGCATTGCCGCCGATCACCCGTGTGAACTGGTACGGCACCTGCTGTCATTCTTCGAGGAGGCGACTGTCCGCGGAATCAAGGGCCCCCGAAATGCTGTTCCCGTACGCAGGGCGGCGTGATTGGCGATCTCGGACTCTTTGAGAACATCGATAACGGCACGCCAGCGCGTTGACAGAACAGGTGAACGCCTCAATGCAACTGGAAGGGTGTGGTGCGGACACAGGTGTGTAATCGTTGCATTCAATAGCTGATCTTGAGCCCGTGCGTATGAAAGAAAGTCATCATGATCAACACATGGTGCCTGCTTGAACTACGGGAGATGCTGGCCAAAAACGATGCGGACAAGCTTCGTGAATTCTGCGGCGTGTTGCACCCGGCCTGGACTGCCGAGTTCTTGGCCGGCATGGTCCGTTCTGAGGCCAGAGCTATCCTGTCGGGTGTGACACTGGCGGCTTAGTCAGTGCCAGAATCGGACCCGGGCACCTTGCCGTGGCGGATGAAGGCCGGCTATACTATCTGGAACGTTTGCGCGGCCTCCGCCGGAACTGAACCAGTCCTGCCGCGTCATAAGACCGTCCCAGGACGCGGCAAATGCTCTCTCTAAATGAACAGGCGCGGAGGCACAGAGGTTTTTGAATAGATAGAGGGTCTGGCAATCCGACGAGGCTTGTTTCACTGGCCCCGTTCGGCCTTTGCTTTCTTCTCGGTTTTTTCTATTGCGTCTTCGATGCGTTTGCGTATTTCTTGTTTTGGGACACCCTGCTGGGCGCCTTCGGCGATGGGCTTGAAGGTCTCGCTCATGAATCGGCAGATGTCCTGCATCTTTTTGAGCCGAGCTTTCCCGACCGGGATGAGTCTTCCGTCCTTGGTCTGGTCGAATACTTGCAGCGGGCCCGATTCATCAGAGAGAAGCAATAACTCGAAGAATCCGTCGCCGTCATCGTCACCGTCATGCAAAATGGGTCCGTCATTATGCCAGTAGGTCTTTGCTAAATACTGCCCCGATTCACTCTCTGCTTTCTTGCCCCATATTATAACCATGACGATTTTGCCATTACGATAAAGGTAGGTCATGCGCAGCGTTACTTCACCGTTGTCCGACTTGAGGACGGATTCTTTAAGAACTATGCCATTTCCTAAATCAACCTGCTTGGTGTTTCGAGATGCTTGACGAGTTACAGACGGGGTAGGATCAGCTTTGCTGGGCTTTTCTGTCAACGCGGGACTTGCCATGAAATCATCAAGGCAGAGTCCCACGATCAAGCCGGTAACTAGGCAGAGGCTTGCGACGAGGAATGTCGTGATGATCGTATTCGCTTTCATGTGCCACTCCTTCTGAAGCAGGGAGTATTCACACATCGAACCGGGATGGACACGGCACCGGCGCGTGGCACCGGTACTATTTCAGTTCGTCGTCGACGGCCGACTCGGCATCGGCCAGATCGAGGTCTAAGCCGTCATCCGATTCGGCCGTCGGTTGTCCGTCGGGCTCTTGCTTCTCGTCCTGTTTGCAGGAATCAAATCGGGTCAGGACATCGGGAATCTCGACGCCGCCGATGTCCTTCATGACCTGCATCATGGGAGGCAGTGTTCGGGCCATGTTTTGCAGCCAGTCGGCCGTGCTGCTCTTGCCGTTTTTCCCGTTGCCTTCCCAGACGACCACCTTGTCGAACTTGATGTTCGAGATGGCCTTGGCCGAGGCGTCGACCAGGTTGTCGAAGTGCTCGAGCATGAGCATCTGGAAGGCCTCTTGCGCGCCGCCGCAGGCCTTGATGATTTCGAGCAGGCCCTCACCCTTCTTGGCCAGCATTTGGTACTGGCCTCGGGCCTCGGCTTCGAGCTTGGCATAGATGGCGGCCGCCTGGCCCTCGGCTTCGATCCGTCGGCGCTGGGCTTCGGCCTCGGCTTCGACGATTGTCCTGGCTTTCTGGGCGATGGCCGGGGCTTCGAGCTCGGCCCGCTGCTTCGCCTCGACCCGTTTGGCCTCGGCCAGGGCCGCTTTGGCCCGGGCCAGGTGGTCGGCCTCGACGACGGCCGCCTCGGCTTGGACCTTCTTCGTTTCACCCAACTCATAGGCCGCGGCCTTCTTCACCTGGAGATCGGCCACCGAATTGGCGACGTCGGCTTTCGCCGTGTTTTCGCCCTCGATCGCCCGGGCATCGGCGTCGGCCAGTTCGATACGCATGTCGCGTTCGGCCTGCTTGACCTGGGCCTGGCGCTCGAAGGAGGCCGTCTGCTCGCCGACCTGTTGTTCCTTGTCGAGTTCGGCCACGCGGACGGCCTGTTCGCGCAGGGCCTGGCGAGTGCCGATTTCGCGGAGCTTGTTGGCGTTGGCCACCTGGACGTCCTGTTCCCGCTCGGCGTCGGCCACGCGGATGGCGCCCATCTTTTCGTTGTCAGCCACGTCGCCCCGGGCCTTCTGGATGGCCTCGGAAGCCGCCTTGCGCCCGATCGCCTCGATGTAGCCCGACTCGTCGGTGATGTCGGTGATGTTCACGTTGATGAGCACCAGGCCGATTTTCTTGAGTTCGACCTCGAGTGACTCCTGGATGTTGAGGAGGAACTTGTCGCGGTCGCGGTTGATGTCCTCGATCCGCATCGACGCGATCACCTGGCGGAGTTGGCCGAAGATGATGTCGGCCGCCTGCTTCTCGATTTCCTGGGTCGACAAGTCGAGCAAGCGGATGGCCGCGTTTTGCATCAGTTCGGGCGTCGTGCCGATGGCCACGGTGAACACGCTGGGCACGTTGACGCGAATGTTCTCCATCGACAACGCGTCGCGCAGCGGGATGGCGATCTGCATCGGCTCGAGGCTGAGCTTGGCGTAGTCCTGAATCAAGGGCCAGACGAAGGTGGCGCCACCGTGGATACACTTGGCCGCCTGGCCTTCGCCGCCGGCCTTTCCGTAGATGACGAGAACCTCGTTACTGCTGCACCGTTTGTAGCAGCGGGCCACGAACATTAGGATCGTGAAGGAGGCCAGTAAAGCCAGCACGACGATCGCCGCAATCCATTTTTGGGTCGCGGTCAGTTCGGATAGTGCGACCAGAAACATCGCGTTCATGGGTAGTCCCTTTCATAAGTTGCTGGAGTCTATCGAAGGGTGGCATGGCCAAGTTTGCTTGGCCATGTTTCGTCTTTTCTTCAGGGTTGGCGAACATGCCCACGTCCCGGCGCGCCGGGATAGGCATGGCACCCGGTTTATCGGTATTACGGGTCGGTTATTTCTTCCAAGGCGGGTTGGACTTCGAGTGTGTCGGAGGAAATCACGGCGCCGACGAGCACTTTGGTCCCCGGCCCGAGCGCGTGGCCGGAGGTCACGGCCAGGTATTCCATGGTGCGTCCCTGCAGGTTGAGCTGGATCTTGCCCGTTCCGGCGCCCTCGGCCGGAATGGTCGTGTAGACGGTGCCGGTGCGGCCGACGGCGTTGGCCACGTGCGCCGTGCCCTCGGCCCGAAGCGCCATCAGGCCGCGCATGATCCAGTAGACGGCCAGCATCGCGGCCAGCCCGGCCGCCACCCCAATGACCAACGGCAACGGTCGTGGAAGGTCAGCCGATTGGGCGGCCAGCCCGGCCAACCCAAAGAAGGCCAGCGCCGCGACCACCGTGCGAAGCGAGATAATGCCGAAGAGCCAGGTCGAATCAATGTGGTGAGCGTGGCCGTCGAGGCCGATCCCCGCGTGGGAGCCAGCGCTGCTGTCGAAATCGGTGGCGCCGTCGAAATCGCCGCCGAGATCCATGTCGGTGCTCACGTCGGCGTCCACGTCGCCAGGCACGTCGAGATCGAGCGTGTCGGCGCCGAAGCCGATCAACATCATCACGAACTGGATCACGAGAACCCCGCCGCCCAACGTCGCACAGATCAGAAAGACCGTGGTCATGATCGTCATCCCCGTCGGATCGCTTGCCTGAATTACCCTGCGGTTCTATTCGCTCGCCCGGCCGCGATATTGGCCCCACCGCGACCCACACCGGAGAACTAATCCATATTAGCCGAACCGGTAGCCGTATGCAATCTTGTGGTTAGCGGTTTTGGCGTGCGTAACCCACGCGGTTCGACCGCTTGTCAGGGGGTGTGCTCGTGTCATAATGGTGGCACCCTGAGAGCCGTTCGGCTGATGGGTTGTTAGCCGCGAGTTCGCTCGACACACCACACGACCCGAGATGACTTCAAACGATCGCGGAGTGCCCGAACATCCTCGACGCTATCAGCCGTTGCTCGTTGTGCTGGCCGCGGTGTGCCTGGGCATCTTGATCGACCGGTACGGCCGGCCGGCGCTGGCCCTCTGGTGGGTGCTGGCCGTCACGGCGTGCGTGGCGTGGCTGATCCTCTGGCGGCGGCGCAAGCATCGGGCCGCCTGTGTCCTGTTGCTTCTGGCC
>Ga0315543_1000868_pt1 | contig 34710 bp, 24 predicted proteins | sample SalMarSW160210MG_2_FD_203098 | JGI IMG/M metagenome (GOLD analysis project Ga0315543, IMG submission 203098) | Salt marsh sediment microbial communities from the Plum Island Ecosystem LTER, Massachusetts, United States - Salt Marsh Sediment SW1601-210 ...
AAAGAGAAAGAGCGATTGTGTCTTCTAAGATACCCTCTTTTTATTTACAATTGGTAAAGAAAATTTCCTTTGAAATAAACAAAGCAAGTGATAAAAAAGTGGTAGACTTTTATTTGTCACATAACCGGTAAACAGCTAACTAATTTCCACATTTAAGATACTTAATATCCTTTAGCAACTCGGAAAGAATTTTTTCTTTAATTTTGTACATCTTTCCCGAGCATAAACAACCGGCAGCATTTGGGTGGCCGCCTCCATTAAATTTTCCGGCAAATTTATTTACGTCAAAATTACCTTTAGAGCGAAAACTAATCTTTATTTTGTTATCTTTAGTTTCTCTGAATAAGATTGATATTTCATTATTATCTAAAGTTGTGGCAACATCAATTATTCCTTCTATCTCCTCATCATTTGCTTTAGCATTATTTAACATCTTTCGGGTAATAGTTAGCCATGAAACATAATTAGAGTCATCCGCCTCTAAAGTCGAAAGGGCTTCTCCTAATAATTTTAATGCAGAATAGGTATTTCTATTATAAATATTATCGGCAATTAAATGCGGCTTTATTCCAAAAGATGTTAAATCGGAGGCTATTTTAAATGTCCTTGAACTTACGTTTGAATATCTAAACGAACCGGTATCGGTTAATATTGAGGTGAATAAGCAGGTAGAAATATCTTCATCTAATAAATCTATATTTATAAACCTAATCAATTCATAGATAATTTCTCCGACTGAAGAAACAGAACTATCCACATAATTCAAATCTCCGAAGTTTTTGTTGCTCGTATGATGGTCGATGTTTATTATGGTTTTTATATTTTTAAATATTTCGTACGTCTTTCCAATTCTTTTAACATTACTACAATCAAGTACTATCCCCACATCTATGCTTTTTGTATCAATGTAATTATCTTCTAAGTATTGTACTTTATTAATGCCGGGTAAAAAATCATATATTTTTGGAAATTTACCCTGATTTAATATAATGGGTTTCTTCTTTAGTTTTTTTAATATGAAATAAAGGGCAAGTTCAGAACCAATTCCATCTCCATCCAAATTTATATGAGAAGTAATTAAAAAATTATTGTTTTTCTGCAGCACTTTGGTAATTTCATCAAAATTATTCATTATTTTTATCTTTCTTTAAATTTAATTGTTGGTCATCAATTTCAGTAATTATTTTTAATAATTTGTATTGATGTTCTAAGTCCTCATCGATTATGAATTTTATATTCGGTACATATCTTAGTTTTAAATCTTTTCCCAATTCACCTCTTATAAATTTTGTCGCATTTTTAAGTCCTTTTAAAGCTTTTTTTTGTTGATCCTTATCATTAAAAATAGTCACAAAAATATCAGCATATTTTAGATCAGACGAAACTTTTACTCTAGTTATGGTGACAAATTTTATCCTTGGATCATTTATTTTTCGATATATTATATTGTTAATTTCTCTTATAAGAGACTTCTCTAACTGTTCGCTTCTTTTAGGCAGTGACATTATTTCTCTTTAACCTCTTTAAAAGTATAAAATTCAAGTATATCTTTTAATTTTATATCATTAAATTTTTCTACACCGATTCCGCATTCAAAACCAGTATTAACTTCTTTTACATCTTCTTTAAATCTTTTTAGTGAAGAGACTTTACCTTCATATATTAATTTACCGTCTCTTATCACTCGTATATTGTCATTATTTGATAGCTTTCCATTTAATACATAACTTCCTGCAATAGTACCAATCTTAGGTATTTTAAATATTTCCCTGACTTCTGCTTGTCCGCAGATATATTCTTCGATTTTTGGTTTCAAATAACCTTTTAAAGCGGACTTAATTTCATCTATTAGATTATATATAATTTTATGTAATCTTATGTCTACCTTCTCGGACTTAGCTATTTTTTGGACATTTGCATCAGGGCGAATATTAAAACCAATTATTATTGCCTTGGAAGCAGAGGCTAACATAACATCCGTTTCGTTAACATTTCCGACACCTGCGTGTATTATGTCAATTTTTACTTCTTCATTCTCAATTTTTATCTTTTTTATAGCCTCTTGCAAAGCATCTAAGGAACCTTGTGTATCCGTCTTTAAAATTATATTTAACTTATCTATCTTTCCTTCTTTTATCTCTAAAAATAAATTGTCCAGAGAGAGTTCTGATTTTTCTACTATTTTACTTCTTCCCTCTTCCTCCCTTTCGTTAATTATAATTTTAGCGAGCTTATCATCGGGTACTATTTGGAAGTTATCACCTGCCCGAGGCATTTTACAAAAACCTATAATCCCAACTGGAGTTGAAGGTCCTGCTTTTTTAATGCTTTTCCCCTTGTCGTCAACAAGGCTTCTGATTTTACCATAGGACAATCCTGCAATGAAATAATCGCCAATCTTCAGTGACCCATCTTGAATTAATACTGAAGCAATAATTCCTCTTTTCTTGTCTAATTTCGTTTCTATTATTAAACCTTTTGCCGGAATATCTGTATTTGCCTTTAAGTCTAGCATCTCTGCCTGCAATGAAATGGTTTCCAATAATTTTTCAATACCTTTGTTTTGAAGGGCAGAAACTTCCACCATTAGAGTTTCTCCTCCCCATTCTTCGGAAACTAAGTCGTATTTTGCTAATCCTTTTTTTACTTTCTCGATATTAGCATTAGCTTTGTCAATTTTATTTATTGCTACGATAATAGGAACATTTGCTGCTTTTGCATGATTAATTGCTTCAACGGTTTGAGGCATTACTCCATCATCTGCTGCCACAACTAAAACTGCAACATCTGTAGCTTTTACTCCTCGAGCCCTCATTGTGGTGAAAGCTTCATGTCCCGGAGTATCGATGAATACAATTTTTTTATTATCTATATTAATTTGGTATGCTCCAATTCGTTGCGTAATTCCTCCCACTTCTCCTTTGGTGACATCTGTCTTTCGAATAACATCAAGAAGAGTAGTTTTACCATGATCAACATGTCCTATTACAGTAACGACAGGAGGTTTTGCAATTAATTTTACAATTTTATCTTTTTTTTGGAGACTGCTTTTACTTTTTAATTTATCAGATAATTCTATCTTATACCCGTATTCCTTAGCAATATTTTTTAAAATATTTACAGGAATTTCCTTGTCAATCGAACTTATTGTTCCAAATTGTATAATTTTTTGTATTAACTCTGATAAAGAAAGTTTTAGCTGTGAAGAAAGTTCCTTTAAATTCGGAAGTTTATTAATTTTTACAACTTTTAGTTGTTTTTTCTTTTCTTTTGTCTTTTTCCCTTTTTCAGCATCAATAATTTCTTTAATTAATTCTATAGTATCTTCATCTAAAGTACTCATATGATTTTTAACTTTAATTCCTTCTTTATTTAAAAATCCTATCAGTTCTTTAGCTGGCATTTTTAAGTCTTCAGCTAATTCATACACTCTCATCTTCATTGTATATCGCCTCCACAATAAGTTATATAACCTTTGTTATATCAAATATTATTATCTTATATTCTTTATTAGTGTCTATTTAACTTTGTATTTAAAACTAACGACTATTCACTATTCACTAACGACTAATTATTTTCGCCTATATTTTTTAAAAAAGCCTTTCTTAATTCATCAAGTGTTTTCAGCGGAATATCTTGCTTTAAGGATTTTTTTAAACTATTTTCCCTAAAGGCAATATCCAAACATTTAACATTGCCGCAAATATAGGCCCCTCTTCCTGATTTTTTACCTGTCCTGTCAATTTCAATTTTTTCATCAGGCGTTCTTATTATTCTAATCATCTCTTTTTTTGGTTTTTTACATTTACAACCAATACAAGTCCTTACTGGCATTTTCGTATTTTTTGTCATTTGTAAATACCTTTTTAAGATTAATATTATTCTTTCTCTAAATCATTTTTTTCAAGATCATTTTTTGAATCCGGATTTTTCTCTTCTTTATACTCCGATTCACTTTTTATATCTACTTTCCATCCGGTTAATTTTGCAGCAAGCCTTGCATTTTGTCCTGCTTTTCCAATTGCTAAAGAAAGCTGCTGGTCTGGCACAATTACCGTAGCAGTCTTTTCGTTTTCAAAAAGATTTACCAGTAAAACTTTAGCCGGACTTAAAGAATTAGCGATTAATGTTTTTTCATCATCACTCCATTTTATAACATCAATTTTTTCATCTTTTAATTCCTGCATAATTAATTTTATCCGTGAACCCCTATCGCCTATGCATGCCCCTATCGGGTCCACCCTTTCATCCTTAGAATAAACTGCAACTTTTGATCGCTTACCTGCTTCACGAGCAATATTCTTAATCTCAACAAGTCCCTCATGAATCTCAGGGATTTCTAATTCAAACAAACGTTTTAATAATTCAGGATGGGTTCTGGATGCAAGTATCTTGGGACCTTTAGATGTTTTTGTTACCTCAAGGATATAAATTTTAATTCTTTTCCCCTTGTAGTATTCTTCATTTCTAATTTGCTCATTAGGCAAAAGTATAGCTTCCGTTCTTCCTAAATCTATAATTACATTTCCATGCTCTATCCTCAGCACAACTCCGGTAACAATATCTCTCTCTTTATCAATATATTTTTCATAAATTACATTTCTTTCAGCTTCTCTAATCTTTTGGACTATTACTTGTTTTGCTGTTTGAGCAGCTATTCTTCCAAATTCTTTAGGCGTAGTTTCTATTAAAATAGTATCCCCAATATTATATTTTTCCTTATCTCTTATTGGCAATTTATCTATACTAATTTCTTTTAAATGGTTTGAAACTTTGTTTACAATTGTTTTATCGGTAAAAACTTTAATCACTCCGCTGTCTTTAGAAATATCTATTTTTATATCTTCTGCATTGCTTGCATAATTCTTTTTATATGCCGAAAATATTGCAGATTCAATCGCCTCTATTAATATATCCTTAGATATTCCTTTTTCTTTTTCTAATTCATCTAATACTTTTGCTAAATCTATTTTCATAGACAATATACTATATCCTCCTTCCTATTAAAATGTTTCAAGTGAAATAATTGCCTAATATATAACAAAAGAGTGGTCTTGAATACCACTCTTTTGGGGAGAACAACTTTTTTACTTAAGCACAGATAATTATAACATATAACTATTATTTTAGCAATATAAAAGTATCGAGTATATAGTATCGAGTATCGAGTTAAGAAAGAAAAAGAAAAGAAAGATTCAAGATATTATTGAGGAAAGACAGTGTCGAGTATATAGTTATTAAATTGACCAATTTACCTATTTACCAATTTCCCAATTAACGATATAAGTTGTAAGTTAGGGGTTTCAATTTTTAAAAAAAGAAGTAGGGGCGTATTGCATACGCCCTAATTTTCTCACATTCCTATCGAAATGATATAATTAGAACTGATTTGATGCAATTTAGCACTAACTATTTCACCTTTTTTACCGGTAAAATCAGGAATTATTATTTTAATATAATTAGACGTAATACCGCGGGAATAAATTTTTCCTTCTTTGTCTTTTATCTCGTCCTCAACTAAAACATCGGCAATCGAATTGAGGTATTTTTTTTGAAAATCGTAATATAATTCTTTAGACAGGCCTTGTAACTTTTTACTTCTTTCTTTTTTGGTTCTATTATCGACTTTATTGGGCAGCAAAACTGCTAAGCACTCTTTACGATTAGAATATTTAAAAACGTGTATTTTTGCAAAGCATATTTTTCTAGCAAAATTGACGGTTTTGCTGAAACTGTTACTGTCTTCATTGGGGAAGCCAACCATAATATCAGTAGTTATGGCTATATCAGGTATTGTTTCTTTTATCAGGGAGATCTTTTGGTAAAAAATCGAGGTATCATAAGGACGATTCATAAGATTAAGAATTTTCGTATCACCACTTTGCAGAGGAATATGAAGGTGATGACAAAACTTAGAACAGTTTTTAAAAACATCTAATAATTCAGCATCGATGTCTATTAATTCTATTGAACTTAAACGAATTCTTTTTATTCCCTTAATATTGCTAATCAGAGAAATTAATTTTGCTAAATTTGTTTTTCCTTTATCTATATCTTTGCCATATGTGCCCAAATTAATTCCTGTAAGAACTACTTCTTTAACCCCATTACCACTTAAATTAGAAACTTCTTCTAATACATCTTCTACAGATCTACTCCGAGCAGGACCTCTAACATATGGTATTTTACAATAAGTACAGAATCTATTGCAGCCTTCTTGTATTTTTAGCCAGGCGCGAGTATGCAATCTGCTTGATTTATTTTTAAGAATATTGTCATATTTTTTCAAATATTTTGCAGGCTTTACTCTAATAACCGGATCGTGGAAATCTATTTTTTCTAATTGTTGTAAAATATCATTCTTTTCCCCATTCCCAGCTATCAGACTGATCCCTTCTATCTTTTGTAGATCTTCATAATCAGATTGTGCATAGCAGCCGGTTACAATTATTTTTGATTTTCTATTTTGACGCATAGCTTTTCGTATCATCTGTTTCGATTTTCTATCTGCTTCCTGAGTGACAGTACAAGTATTTATTATGTATATGTCAGCATTTTGTTGAAAATCTACTATTTGAAATCCTTTATCTTGTAAGATACTGATAATACTTTCTGTTTCGTATTGGTTTACTTTGCATCCAAGTGTTTTTAGAGCAACTTTAATAATAAATGTTCCTCCTTATTTGGTATAGCAAATTAGCGTAGAGCGTATAGTAAATACAGTAATGAGTAACAAGTAATAAGTAATGGGTAAAGACAAGTATAGCATAATAGCGTAGAGGGTATTAGTTAACCTGCTAACTATCTTAACGAGATATGAGATACGAGCAGGGTTTCTGATTTCTGAATTCTGTCTCCTGGCTTCCTCATTCCTTAACTATACGCTAAACGCTGTACGCTATACGCTAATTTTATACGCTCTACGCTAAACGCTATACGCTAGTTTGTACTCGATACTAATTATCGTTTTGTCCGAAAGCATTTTTTATTTTTGCAAAAATGCCTTTTTCTCCTAATTTCTCTATATCTTCACCGCTTGATTTTGCAAATTCTAATAGTAAGTTTTTTTGTTCATCATTCATTTTTTTGGGAATATATAATGTAATTTTAATGTATTGATGCCCTCGTTGATTAGTTCCAATTTTATAGAGCCCTTTCCCTTTGAGTTTGAAAATAGTATTTGGTTGGGTACCAGCGGGTATTTTTAAGTTTATCTTTTCTTCCAATGTAGGAACAGTAGTTGTACCTCCTAATGCTGCCTTTACAAAACTAATTGAATGAATACAACTAATATCTATCCCGTTGCGCTTAAATATTTTATGTGGTTTTACATATAAAACAATATACAGATCCCCTGAGGGTCCTCCTCGTTCTCCAGGTTCTCCCATTCCAGTTATTCTTAATCGATGACCGCTATCGACACCAGCAGGTATTTTTACTTTTACTACTCTATTTTTCTTTACTTTCCCTGTACCTCTACAATTGGTACATACATCCTTTATTATTTTTCCTTCACCTGCACACCGAGGACATATTTTTATATTAACAAATTGGCCAAACATTGTACTTTGTTTACTTCTAATCTCACCAGTACCATGGCAATCAGGACAGGTCTTTGGAGAAGTCCCGGGTTTAGCCCCGCTTCCTTTACATATTGCACAAGTTTCCCAACTAGGAACTTCAATTTTAGTTTCTTTGCCAAAGGCAGCATCTTCGAAACTTATTTCTAAATTATATCTTAAGTTAGCTCCCCTTTGGGAACGTGTTCCTCTTTCACTTCTTCGAGTTCTTGTCCCAAAAAAAGAATCAAAAACATCACCAAAATCACCGAAGTCAGAAAATCCTCTTCCTTGAAAATCAAATCCTCCCATGCCTTCAGCTGAACCAAATTGATCATATCTTGCCTTCTTTTCCGGGTTACTGAGCACCTGATAGGCTTCGTTGATTTCCTTAAATTTATCTTCAGCATTGCTATCAGATGAATTTCTATCAGGGTGATATTTAAGGGCAAGTTTTCTATAAGCCTTTTTTATTTCCTCAGGAGCGGCTCCTTTTTTTAAACCCAAAACTTCATAATAATCTCTTTTTGTCAATTAATATTTCCCTCTTTCCTCGTATGTCGTATTACAATATAGTATCGCGTATCGAGCAGTATCCAGTATATAGTATCGAGTATCGAGTATAAATACAGTAACAAGTAATGAGTAATAAGTAATGAGATTAAATTTCTAAAATTATAAAAACAAGTATTTATTACATTTAGCTTATCACATCTTACACATTACATCACTTGCTAGTTAACCAGTTGCCCGGTTTGCCGTTTTACCAGTTTCTTTTATATGATATCTTTTCCTACTTTTGTCTCTTATTTTCTTAACTATATACTCGATACTATATTTTGTTAGTATAAACTTTAGTGGGATAGTAAGATAAAAAGAAGAATGTTACTTTTTTCTATCTTTCTCTTTCTTAACTCGATACTATATTACTATCCGCTCTATGCTAATCTTTTTTGTCTTCGTCCTTCTCTACTTCATAATCAGCGTCAACTACTTTTTCTTCGTCTTCCTTTTCTTCGGTTTCAGATTGTTTACTCTTTTCACCTTCTTTAGCTGTTTCTTGTTGTTGTGTTTGAGCTGATGCTTTTTTATAAATCTCTTCAGCAAGTTTATGCGAAGAAGTAGTTAATTTTTCGATGTCGGATTTAATTTTTTCTAAATCATCTTCTTCTAAAGCTTTCCTAAGATCTTTAATATCCTCAGTTATCTTATTTTTATCATCCTCGCTAACTTTATCTCCGGACTCCTTTAGAGTTTTTTCAACAGAATAAATTAAAGTATCAGCCTGATTTCTAAGTTCTATTTTTTCCTTTAATTTCTTGTCTTCTTCAGCGAATTGCTCTGCTTCTTTTATTTTTTTATCTATCTCTTCATCAGTTAACCCACTTGACGCAGTAATGGTTATTTTTTGTTCTTTTTGAGTCCCTAAATCTTTTGCTTTAACATTTATAATACCGTTTCTATCGATATCAAAAGTTACTTCGATTTGAGGAATCCCTCTCGGTGCCAGTGGTATGCCAATCAATTGAAATCTTCCTAAACTGGTATCATCTTTAGCCATAGACCTTTCACCCTGTAATACATTTATATCAACAGCTGATTGATTATCAGCAGCAGTTGAAAATATCTGGCTTTTGGAAGTTGGAATGGTACTATTTCTTTCAATTAAGCGAGTAGCTACTCCCCCTAAAGTTTCTATACCTAATGACAGAGGTGTAACATCCAGTAATAGAATGTCCTTCTTTACTTCACCTCCTAAAATACCAGCTTGAATTGCAGCTCCCATTGCCACTACTTCATCTGGATTGACCCCTTTATTTGCTTCTTTCCCAAAAATTTTCTTTACTATCTCTTGTACTTTGGGCATCCTGGTTTGCCCGCCGACCAATATTACTTCATTGATATCTTCGGGTTTTAATTTTGCATCTTCAAGCGCTTTATAACATGGCTTAAGGGTACTCTCAATAAGATCATCGGTAAGTTGTTCTAATTTTGCTCTGGTTAGGGTAACGTTTAAATGTTTTGGCCCGCTGGCATCAGCAGTAATGAAAGGTAAATTAATCTCAGTTTCCAATGATGAAGATAATTCACATTTTGCTTTTTCTGCTGCTTCTTTTAATCTTTGCAAGGCCATTTGATCATTTTTTAAATCTATTCCATTTTCTTTTTTAAAACCATCTACTAGCCAGTGTATTACTCTTTGATCAAAATCGTCACCGCCCAGGAAAGTATTACCGTTAGTAGATTTTACTTCGTATACTCCCTCTTCGCCAATATCTAAAATAGATATGTCAAAAGTTCCGCCTCCGAGATCATAAACAGCAACCTTTTCATTCTTTGTCTTATCAAATCCATAAGCAAAGGCCGCTGCTGTAGGTTCATTTATAATTCTTAAGACATTTAAACCAGCAACTTTTCCTGCACTCTTAGTGGCTTCCCTCTGGTTATCATTAAAATATGCTGGTACAGTAATAACTGCGTCATTTATTTTTTCACCAATGTGATCTTCCGCAGATTTTTTAAGTTTTTGCAATATCATAGCTGAAATTTCCTGTGGACTATAAGCTTTTCCCTTGGCTTCAATTTTAATGTCAGTGTGCTCCCCGGGAATTAATTTAAAAGGTAATATTTTTTTTGCTTTTTGAACTTCCCCATCATTATATCTTCTACCAATAAGCCTTTTAACCGAAAATATGGTATTTTCAGGATTGGTAACTGCTTGTCTTTTGGCTAATAAACCTACTAACCTTTCACCTTTTTTTGTAAATGCAACTATAGAGGGTGTAGTTCTACCGCCTTCTGCGTTTTCTATTATAACAGGCTTTCCTCCTTCTATAACTGCGACAACAGAATTAGTTGTTCCTAAATCGATTCCAATTATTTTTCCCATGATATTATCTCTCCTTTTTTAAATATCTTTTAATTTAAATTATTTTTTTTCAGTATCTTTTTTCTCTTTAGTTGAAACCGCAACTTTTACTATTGCAGGTCTTAATACTTTAGATTTTATATAATAACCTTTTAGAAATTCTTCCGTAACCATATCTTCTGAATGTTTATCTGTTTCTATTTTCATTACTGCTTCATGTTTGTAGGGATCAAATCTATGACCAATCGATTCCATAGGTTTAACTCCTTCATTTTTTAGAATATTTTGGAATTCTTTTAAGGTATTATTAATCCCTTCTCTTATAGCTTTTACATTTTTATCATTTTTAGCAGAATATAAAGCTCTTTCCAGATTATCCAATACAGTTAATAAATTACTTATAAGCCTTTCGTTAGCAAATTCAATAAATTCCTTCTGTTTTTTCTCCTGTCGTTTTTTGTAATTATCAAAATCAGCTTGTAATCTTTCCAAATGCTTCAGATATTCTTTGAATAAACTATCTTTTTCTTGAACCAATTTCTTGTTTTCTGATAATTCCTCTTCTATGTTTTTTAATTCTTCCTTTTTTTCTGCTAATTTTCGAATTATTTCTTCTTTAGTCATTGATTTATATTTTTTACTATCCATTAATTTTCCTTTTCTCTGATGTTTCTTTTTGCTTTCTTTATTATACATTAAGACCCTCCGACAATAAGCATTAATTGTAAGAACATCTTAAAATTCAGATAATATCTCACTTAATTTATCCGATATATATTCCGCAATGGAGACCATTCTAGGATAATCCATCCTGGTTGGACCTAAAATTCCTATTGCTCCAGCTGATTTACCTTTAATGCTGTATTCACTTGTTACCAGGCTGCAGTTTTGCATTTCTTTTAGTTTACTTTCTTTGCCGATAATTATTTTTGTCTTTCTTAATCCTAAATATCTTCTTATTGTGGCAGCTAATATATTTTCTTCTTCTATTAATGATAATATATAATTTAATTTATCTATTTCTTTAAATTCAGGATGTTTCATTATGTTAGTTCTACCATCTAAATAAACTTTATTTTCAGAATATTCAAAATTAAAACATTCTTCTAAAAATTTATGAATATAATTAAATCTTTCCTGAAATGAAATAATTTTATCTAATTCATCTATTAATAAATTGTTTAAATTTATTAAATTTACATCTTTTTCTACTAATTTACTATTTATAAAATTAGATAGATAGTTTAATCTGTCTTTAGTAATTTCACCAGAAACTTTAATTATTTTTTGACAAACTAATCCTGTATCTGTAATTATAATAGTTAGAATACGGTTATTTCCTATCGATACAAATTGAATATTTTTTACTAAATCATTATATATAACCGGTGCTAAGACAACTCCTATATTGTTAGTTAATTTCGATAATAATTGAGAAGTTATCTTCATCGTCTCTTCGAACTCTTTACTTTTGTTGTAAATCTGGATAATTTCTCTCTTTTCTTTTTCTCTTAAATAGCTTTTTATCATCAAATTATCCACATAAAACCGATAACCTTTATCGGTTGGAATTCTTCCTGACGAAGTATGCGGCTGCCATAAATAGTCATAATTTTCCAACAAATACATTTCATGTCTTATTGTGGCAGTACTTAAATCCAAATTATATTTTTCCGCGATTATAGCTGAGCTAACAGGTTCAGCAGTAGTAATATATCTATGCACTACCGCTGTTAAGATATTTTTCATTCTTTCATTTAATTCCATTTTTATGCCTCGTTTAGCACTCTCCCTATGAGAGTGCTAATTGCCTTAAATAAGATATCACCATAGAACCTATTTGTCAAGATGTTACTAAAAATAATTCTCCAATTTACCAATTGTCCGATTAATTTAGTCGTTAGTCAAATTCAAGTTTTCAGTTAACAGTTTTCGGTATGCAACTAAAAATTTAAAGTGAAAAGCGCAAAACCATAATTCAAAATTCAAAACTTATTTTTCCTTAAGAGTTAATATGCTTGAGCGTAATATATTTGCTGATTCCTTTGTTTCATTTAAAAGTATTCCTCTGGTTTTTATTTATTTTCTTAGTATCTTTCAATAAATTATTCCAATATATACTCTCTATTATCAGATTTAAAGTACTAATCAAAAAACTGTCCTAAAATTTTTAAGTTTTAAGCTATGGTTTTGCGTTTTGCGCTTTTCGTTTTTCGCTAAATACGCTATCCGCTCTACGCTATCAAGGCGTATGCAATACGCCCCTACTTTTTTTCTTTTTTATTTTCTTTACTATATACTCGGTGCTATCTTATTCTGGCTCCTGGCTACTGACTCCTGAATTCTATCTCTTCCTTTCTTCACTATATACTCGATACTCGATACTAATTAATCAATCAACAAATTCTCTGAAAACAGTATTAGCTAAAAAAATCCCCTTCCTGGTCAGTTTTATTTTGTAATTATCTTTTTGTAATAGTCTTAAATTAACTAATTTATTGATCTGTTTAGAGAAAATATCATTAAGTTTAATTTTAAATCTTGTCTTGAATTTTTTATAACTTACCCCATCTTTGGTCCTTAAACCTAAAATTATGGTTTCTATCATTCTTTTTCTCAAGGATAATTTTTCTCCATTGTCTATAGGTAATTTACCGCTCATTACTTCTTTAATATATCTTGCTGGGTCTTCACAGTTCATGTATCGATATCCTCTTATGAAGGAATATGCTCCAGCTCCTATCCCCAAATATGGTTTATTCTGCCAATAAATTAGATTATGCTTCGATCTCTTATGAGGACGTGCAAAATTTGCTATCTCATAGTGCTCAAAACCATTTTCTTCTAAATAATTTATTGCCCAGTTATACATGTCAAATTCTTCATCTTCGGTAGGCAGCTTTAATTTTCCTCTTTTATATTCCTTGTAATATTCTGTTCCTGGTTTTATAGTCAGATTATACAGAGATAAGTGGTCTGGTTTCAAGGAAACAGTTTTTTTTAGTGTAGCTTGAAGGTCTTCTATAGTTTGGTCTGGCAGAGCAAACATAATATCTATATTGATATTGTTAAATCCTGCCTCTCGAGCCAAATAATAAGAATCAATAATTTCTTGTGTATTATGTATTCTACCTAATTTTTTTAAAAATAAATTATTGAAACTCTGTGCTCCTAAACTTAATCTGTTTATTCCCGATTCAATTAGTAACCTTATTTTTTTACCGTCTAATGTCCCTGGATTCGCCTCTATGGTTATCTCTGCATCTTTATCTACTTTAAAATTTTCTTTACAAAATTCTAATATATTACAAATTTTAGTTCCTGATAAAATAGTAGGGGTACCGCCGCCCAAGTAAATAGTCTTTATATTGCTCTTTTCTAATTTTTGAGAATAAGCGGTTATCTCCTGATATAAAGCGGCAATGTAAGAAGTAATTTGATTATCTTTTTCTAATTGGTAAGAATTGAAGTCACAGTAAGGACATTTTGATATACAATAAGGAAAATGTAGATATAATCCTAATTTCATTAATTATCACCTAATTAAATTTTTAATATCCCTAAAAATGCTTCCTGTGGGATTTCCACCTTTCCAACTTTTTTCATTCTTTTTTTACCGGCTTTTTGTTTTTCCAACAACTTTCTTTTTCGGGTAATGTCTCCTCCGTAACATTTAGCTAATACATCTTTTTTTAATGCTTTTATAGTCTCTCGAGCAATAATCGTTCCTTCAATCGTTGCTTGTAGCGGAACTTCATACATCTGACGAGGTATGATTTCTTTTAATTTTTCTACTATTTTTCTTGCCCGCGTATAAGCCTTATCTTTATGTATAATAAAAGATAGAGCATCCACTAACTGATGATTAACCAGTATATCGACTTTTGCCAATTCTGAGGGCTGATATCCTATAAGTTCGTAATCAAGGGAGGCATATCCGCTGCTTATCGATTTCAATTTATCATAGAAATCTAAAATGATTTCATTTAAGGGCAGATGATAATCTAATCTTAAGATTTTTTCGTCAATATATTCCATATTTTTAAAACCTCCCCTTCTTTCCTTAACTAAATCCATAATTCCACCAATACACTTACCAGGAGTTATAATATTTACTTTTACGTATGGTTCTTCAATTTTTACAATTTCATTTTTTGGAGGGAAAGAGGCAGGGTTACTTATTTTTTTAGTTTCTCCATCCTTTTTAGTCACTTGATACATTACACTCGGGGTAGTCGCGATTAAATTTATGTCATATTCCCTTTCTAATCTTTCCTGAATAATTTCCATATGCAGTAATCCTAAAAACCCACATCTAAAACCAAACCCCAAAGCTTCTGACGTTTCGGCTTCACTAAAAAGAGAGGAATCATTTAATTTAAGCTTATCCAATGCAGCCTTAAGGTTTTCATAATCCTTATTATCAACCGGATAGATACTGCAAAAAACCAAAGGTGTAACCTTTTTGTATCCGGGAAGGCTTTCTCTGGAAGGATTAGAAGCATCGATAATAGTATCACCTACATGAGTATCTTTAATATTTTTAAACCCGGCTATTATGTATCCCACTTCTCCGGCATTAAGTTCTTTTATAGGCTGCATCTTGGGGCGAAAAATTCCTATTTCAGCAACTTCATATTTTATGTTATTAGACATAGTTTGAATAAACATACCCGGCTTTATAATCCCATCTACTACCTTAACATAGACAATAGTCCCTTTGTATGAATTGTAGAGCGAGTCGAATATAAGTGCTCTTAAGGGCAGTTTCGAACTCCCTTTTGGTGGCGGAATTTTATTTACTATTGCTTCTAAAATATCAGAAGTTCCGATTCCTTCTTTGGCACTCGCTAAAATCACTTCCTCTTCTTTTATTTCTGAAATATTCTGCAATTCCTTGGCAACTCTATCTGGGTTTGCTGTGGTAAGATCAATTTTATTAATTACCGGAATTATCTTCAAATTACTTTTTAGGGCTAAATTAATGTTAGCTATGGTTTGCGCCTGGACACCTTGAGATGCATCAACAATCAACAAAGCACCCTCACATGCCGCAAGACTACGAGATACTTCATATGAAAAATCAACATGTCCCGGGGTATCAATTAAATTTAAAATATATTCCTTCCCATCTTTGGAGTGATAATATAATCTTACTGCTTTTGATTTAATAGTTATCCCTCTTTCTCTTTCTAAATCCATATCATCCAATATCTGTTCTCTTTTTTCTCTTTCTGAAATTGTTCCGGTATATTCTAATAATCTATCAGCTATGGTTGATTTTCCGTGATCAATATGAGCGATTATAGAAAAATTCCTGATATTTTCAATGTTGTAATGATAATCTTTTAGCATTATTTAATTTTTACTCCTTAAGATTATTTTTATAGTTTGCTTTAAACTCCTAACTTCTTTCACACCCAGTATATAACTACTAATCAAATATACCAAACCTCCACTAAAAATAGAGACGATTACTTGAATAATCTGGTTATATTTATAATTTAAGTCTAATACAGTACCAAAATAATTATCAACCAAAATACAGATTATTCCAAGAAATATTGAAGATATAGTAATTTTTGCCAGAAATGATACTTGAGATTTTAATTCAAAATCCCCAATTTTATCCTGTAAAACTTTTAATAATATAATCAGATTTAGTATAGCGGCTACTGATGTAGCTAACGCTAAACCGGAATGAGCTAAATATCTAACTAAAATTAAATCTAAAGCAATATTTATAAATACTATATAGATTCCAATTTTTACCGGAGTTTTAGTATCTTTTAAAGCATAAAAAGATATTGTTATCAATCGAACGCAGGCGTAGGCAAACAGGCCGATAGAATAATATAATAAGGCACTTGCAGTCATATTGGTTGCTACTCTGCTAAATATACCATGTTCGTATATTAAACGAATTAATGAATCCTTTAATACTATTAATCCCACAGCCGACGGAACAGTGATAAATAATAATATTTTTAGACCAAATAATAATGATTTTTTAAATTCAGTAATATTATTTTTTGCCGTCTGTTTTGCAAGCGTAGGAAAGATAGCAATAGATATAGCAATTCCGAATGCCCCCAGGGGAAATTGTACTAATCTGTTGGAATAATACAAAGCCGAAATACTTCCATCAACCAAAGTAGAAGCAATTGTTCTATCCACTATAACATTAATCTGAGTAATAGCCAGGCCTATCATGGCTGGCACTAATAATTTTAATAATTTTTTCACTCCCGGATCATTAAAATCTACTACAAAACTATATTTTATTTTTTTTCTTGCTAATACCGGGGTTTGTATTAACGCCTGACCTACCCCTCCCAAAATTACTCCTAACGCTATACTATATATGCCATATTTATAACTTAAAGTTAGAGCAAAAACGATAACTGAAATATTTAACATAGCCGGTGCTAAAGCAGGTATTAAAAAATGATCATAGGAATTCAAAATACCCATAAATAGAGCGGCAACTGCAACAAAACCAATATAAGGAAATATGATTCTGGTGAGAGTTATAGCTAATTGATATTTATACATATTGCTTTTGAAGCCGATAGCAATTATATTAATTAGCAAAGGAGCTCCCCAGATACCTAAAATTACCACAATTATTAAAATTATAATTAAAATATTTAAAATATTACTGGCAAAATATTCAGCTTTTTTTCTATTATGATTAGTTAAATACTCTGCAAAAATGGGTATAAAAGCTGAGTTTAAAGCACCCTCTCCTAATAAACTCCTCAGTAAATTAGGTATCATAAAGGCAATAAAAAAAGCATCGGTTTCAATTCCTGCTCCGAATCTATTGGAAATCACTATTTCTCTGCCCAAACCTAATATTCTACAAAATATAGTGGCAATTATTACTATTCCTGCGTACTTAACAATTTTATATTTTGTTTCCATCAATCTCCCTTTTTCAGTATCGAGTATCGAGTATCCAGTATATAGTAAAAACAAGTATTAAGAAAAGACAGTATTGAGTATCGAGTATAAAATACAGTAAACAGTAATAAGTAATAAGTAATGGGCAATGAGATTATATTTATGAATGTGTAAAAACAGGTTACTTATTACATTTTACTCATTACACAATTTACTGGCAAACTGGTTAACTGGATAACTACTAATTTTACCCGCCCCACGCTATCAAGGCGTATACAATACGCCCCTACTTTTTTCTCTTTTTTTTCCTTACTATATACTCGATACTGTTCCCCTATCCGTTATTTTTTCTTGTATTTCTTTCCTTTTCCTTTCTTCACTATATACTATATACGCGATGCTCGATACTAATTAGGCTTTTATTTTCCTAACTCGATACTCGATACTATATACTCAATACTGATTTTACTCGATACTCGATACTGATTAGGCTTTTATTTTCTTAACTCGATACTCGATACTCGATACTGATTTATGCTTGATTTTAAATTAAAATAATGTTAAAATTACCAAGTAAAATTAATATTATCGAAAGGAAATAATTATGCCCCAAATAAAGTCAGCAATAAAAAGAGTTAAAACCTCTGAAAAAAGCCATTTAAGAAATATATCTTATAAATCAAAAATAAAAAGCAGCATTAAAAAATTCGATCTTGCTCTTTCAGAAAAAAACAAAGAAGAAATAAGTAAATATTTTAAAGATGCTGTTTCAATTTTAGACAAATCTGTTAACAAAGGCATCTTGCCTAAAAATACTGCTTCTCGCCAGAAAGCAAACTTAACCAAAAAACTAAATACTTTATTAAAACCGGGAGCAGCCAAGAAGTCTGCACCTGCTGTTCCTAAAAAAGTAGCAAAGGTTCAAGAGAAACCAGTAGCTAAAAAGGTAAAGGCAGCAAAAGTTGCTAAAAAACCGGTAACTAAGAAACCAGTGGTTTCTAAGAAAAAAACAGATACTATAAAAACAGTTAAAGCTAAAGAAAAACCAGTAGTTAAAAAGAAAACAAAAGCTGTGAAAAAACCAGAAACTACCGAAGCAAAATCGTAATTATAAATTAAAAACCTATATAGCGTACAGCGTTTAGCGTAGAGTATAACAAATAGAATGCCTATAATGTATTTTACGATTTTTCGGTATTGAATCTATTCTAATTGAAACAGGTTTAATAAATCAAAGCCATACCTACTGACAATTATATTTGTTGGATAGTTGATTATTTTTACATTTAATTAGTTAACTGGCTTGTTCTGATTTATTAACTAACTAGTTCTTAACGAGATACGGATTTATTCTGACTTCTGAATTTTGTCTTCTTCTTTCTTAACTATACGCTCCACGCTGTACGCTATCCGCTATTTTCCTCTACGCTGTACGCTCCACGCTATCTCTGATTTATAATATTCATAACCAATTCTTCTAAAATAATCTTTGGTTCCTTCTGGCTGTCTTTAAATTCTAAGTCAGCAATATTCAATAATTCATAAGACTTACAAATTTCCTTAAAAGTATATTTTCTAGACTGTTTTATTATTTTTTCGACAACAAAGTAAGGAAGTTTTAATTTATTCTCTACTTCTTTAAAATTAAATCCCTTTGTAAGTAATAATTTTGTTTGAAGTATAAGCTTTATTTGCCTGTATATCATAGCAAATATAGATAAATAATGAAGGTTGCCTTGATTTAGCTTCACCAAACCATCTATTGCGTTTTTTATATCTTTATCCCCAATAGCATCTAATACTTTAAATATATTAACTGCCTCTGAACCACCAATCGTTATCATAACATCTTCTTTTTCTATTATTTTTTGATCTTTCGTATAAATATCTATTTTTTCTATTTCATTAAAAAGACGGCCTAAATCAGAACCAACTATAGATTGTAAATAAAATAGAGCCTCCTGAGTAATTTTTTTATTACTCTGCCTGAATTTAGATTTTATCCATAAGGCTAATTTCGCTTTATCTGTTACGCTAAAATTAACTGCTATCCCTACCCTTTTAATTGCTGTGATTAGTTCTTTTTTTGGCCTGCTCTCTTTATAAATAATTATTAAAGTTGAAAAATTGTTTTTTAAACTTAGCCGGTTAAAATAATCTATTAATTTTGTCTCATCATTTTTGTTAATTTTTTCTGCTTCTTTTATTACTAATAATTTATGTTTCGACACCATAGGCAGTATTTTTAAATCATTCATCACCTCGTTTATAGATAATTTTTCACCATAAAAAACCTTATAATTTAACTCTCTATAAGCAGAGTCGATTAATTTGTTTCTAAGTTTTTTTGAAATATCTTCTTTTAAATAGTTTTCGTTTCCGTAAAACAGATAAGCAGGATATATTTTATCTTTTTTTATAAGATTTGTTATATCTTCGTAATTCATATATCTTTTTTGGTTCACTTTAATTCTTTCCCCTCAGTGTTTTTATCCAATATTCCTGGCCATTTGTTCTTATAATAACTGTTCCATCTTCATCTGTTCGGTATATTTTTATATTTCTATCCTCTAACCTTTCAATAACTTTTTGCGAAGGATGTCCAAAATTATTTTTTCCCACAGTAATAACCGCAATTATTGGATTAACCTTATCTAAAAATTCCAATGTAGTGGAAGTTTTACTTCCATGGTGACCAAGTTTTAAAACATCACTATTTAATATATTTTGCCAAACTAATAATCTTTTTTCCGCTTCTCTTTCAATATCTCCAGTAAACATAAAATTTGAATTTTTATAATACAATTTTACCACAATTGAATGGTTATTAAAATCAGAATCCTTATCTAAATTTGAAGTATGTTGAGGATTAAGTATAAGCATCTCCATATTTTTACTAAAAATATAATTATCTCCCGATTTAGTTTGATAATATGGGATATTTTTTTCTTTTATAATTGAAATAAACTCCTTATATTCTGAAACATCACAATTAAATCCGCTATCTAAGACCGCATCTACTTTAAGTTGTCTAAGAATAGGCAATAATCCTTCTAAATGATCCAAATGAGGATGAGTTAAGATTAGCAAATTAATCTTATTTATCCCTTTTCTTCTCAAGTAAGGTATAACGATTTTACTTCCCACATCAAAATCACTTTGAGGGGTGCCTCCCCCATCGATTAAGATATTTATCTTGTTAGGGGCTTCAATTAAGATGCAATCTCCCTCTCCGACATTTATAAAATTTACTTTGAGATTGTCTGCCGGATAAAATATTTGAACAATAATTATTAATAATATAAATGATAATATAACGAAAATAGCTTTTTTCTTTATTTTTTCTGAAAGCGTTTTTTTATAGAATACTTCAATAATAAAAAATACCGTTAGATAATATAAAATGATTACCATAATTGAAGGTTGAGCAACATAAACGTAAGCAAAAGGAAGCAAGGAAAATGATTTCGCTATTAAGGTTATTAGATTCAATACCAAATAATTTATACTTACAATTACACCAGCCAGAGAGATGCTTACCATTCCGATAAAAAAAGTTACAAATCCTAATATTACCGCTATCCCGGTTAAAGGAATAATAAATAAATTGGAAACAATTGAGATTATCGATACTTTACTGAAAAAATAAGCGGAAAGCGGAAAAATACCTAACCAGGCAGCTGTTGAAACTGCTAAAGGATTTCTAATCCAGACTACTATTTTGGAATACAATTCTTGCAAGATTGGTGATAAGTTTATAATAAAAAAAGTAACGATAAAGGATAAGAGAAAACCTGCATCATATAGTATTAAAGGATTTAACAATAAGATTAAAAATGCTGCAAAAAAAAGAGAAATATTAAGATTTCTATTTCTATTGATTAATTTTCCTCCTATTAATACAATGAACATAATGGTCGCTCTTAATACAGAAGGACGAAAACCAGTGATAGAAGCATACATTATTAGAATTAATATTAAGGTAAACAGTTTGAGCTTCTTCGGTAAACGCAATAAACTTAAGAAAGCAAGCAAAGCCATAGCAATTATTCCTACATGTAGACCTGAAACTGCTAATATATGCATAATTCCTGCTTCGGCAAATACTTCTTTTAAATAAGGAGGAATAAAACTTTTTTCTCCTAATAGCATACCGACAAGAAGGTAATTATAAGGCGGTACCAAGGTCTGTGTTGTAATATCTTTTATTTTATCTCTTGCTGATAAGGAAAAAGATACTAAAAAATTCGAATCATCTTCTCCAATTTTTTGAATATCTTTTTCTTGCCAAATATTTATATAAGTAAAGATTCTTTCTCGGGCTAAATATAATTTATAATTAAACTCACCAAAATTCTTCTGTTCTATAGGTTTTTCTAGTCTCCCTTTAATTTTAAGCACATCTCCGTATTCATATGGACAATCCCCCAAATAGGTATTCACCAATATTAAGCCCTGTGTTCTAATGGTGAAATCTCCTCTTTCTATTTGGTTTGCTTTTACCTTAAAAGATATTTTCTCTTGATTGGGATAATATTCCTTATCTAAAACCATACAAATAATGGTTAACTTTTTATCTTCTACAAAATTTGCTATATGGTTAACCCCAATAGGATTAGAATTAAGGTTATAATTGAATATGCCGATTAAAAATATTATTAAAAATAATAAAGCAGTGGTTATATTCCACTGCTTTACAAAACTTATAATAGAAATTAGTATTAACAATATTATAATCGAAAACAAAAATATCAGATTAGTACTAATTAATTTACCATAAATTATTCCTATTATATAGATAGATAAAATTATAGGTAAGGGTCTAATAACATTGTATTTGCTATCTGAAGATATGTTTTTTATTGGACACAAATTAAATCTTTAATTCCTTCAAATTTTTTTTCTCCAATTCCGGAAACATCCTTTATATCATCAATAACTCCAAAAAATCCATTTTGATTTCTATATTCTATTATTCTTTCTGAAAGAACCGGTCCAATTCCGGATAAAGCCTGTAACATGTTCGCATTAGCGGTATTAATATTGATTTTTGCAGAGGTAGAAACCGAAGAAGAAGAATACACGCTTTCTACATTCTTATATGAATTTGTATTGGTTTCATCCCCGGTTTCGCTATAAGTTTTATAAGGAACAATTATTTTCTGTCCGTCCTTGAGAAGAGCAGCAAGGTTAATCAAATCCAGGTTGGCTTCTTCGGTTTCTCCTCCTGCAATTTTTACCGCATCAACAATTCTATCGGTTGATTTTAATTGGTAAACACCGGGGTTTTTAACTGCACCGGTAATATGAATAATTAACGGTGGAATCTCTTTTTGTAGTGCAGGGTTATTTTCTGAAATATCCGAAGCACGATTTATGGTAAAATTATCTTCCTTATTAATGTTCTTAGATAAAACTATTCCTCCGCCAATTATTATTACTATTAATAACAAAATTATGGTAATCTTTTCTTGATTAGAAAGGTTAAACATATTTGCTTTCTCCTTACTTTTTTCGTATCGTGTATTATTGTAAATTTAAAATGCAAAGCGAAAAGCGTAAAACCAAAGCTCAAAACTTAAAATTAAGAAAATGTTTATATATGGAAGTGCGACTAATAAAATGGAAACTAAAGAATTAGCAAAAATATTAGGTTCAAGCATATTAACTCTCAAAGGGAAAAATAAGTTTTGAATTTTAAATTATGGTTTTGCGCTTTGCGCTTTCAGTTTTTAGCTTGATTTTTATTTCTAAAGTATCTCTTTGCTTCACCTACAGTATATAGTGATCCGGTGATACATATTAAATCATCCTCTTTGGAATTCGACAGAGCGCAGTTTATAGCCTGGGGAATATTTTCAGTAACGATTATTTTATTCTCATCTATATACTGTGCCGCTTCTTTAGCGATTGTCTGGGGAGAAGCTGCCCGAGGGTTTTTTGCCTTAGTTGCAATAATTAAATCTACGTTAGGTGTTAATATTTGTATCATTTTTTTGTAATCTTTATCAGCAAAAATAGCTAATACCAAAATAAGCCGGTGATAAGAAAATATCTCTTTCAGGGCATCTCGCACTACCTTTACTCCGCTGGGATTATGTGCCCCGTCTAGTATTAATGTAGGATTGCTCTGGATGATTTCCAATCTACCGGTCCACTTAACTTTTTCCAAACCGTCTCTTATTGCTTTTTCAGAAATATTTATTCCTTTGATTTTAAGAGCTTCTACAGCCGTAATGGCAGTAGCAGCATTATCTGCTTGATGTCTACCTAACAAGGGAGTATGAAGATTTTTATAATTATGATAGATTCCTGTTAAATCAAATATTACACCCTTGATATCAGATTTTACTATTTCATAATTTATTTCCTTCCCTCCGCTATAAATAAGAGAATTTTCCTCATCGGCTATTTTCTTAATCTCTTTATAAGCTTCATTATATTGTTTAGAAGATATTACAATTCCTCCCGGCTTAATAATTCCTCCCTTTTCTCTGGCAATTTCTTCTAAACTGTTTCCTAATTTATCCATATGGTCATAATCGACATGGGTAATGACTGAAACTAAAGGTTCACAAACATTTGTGGCATCCAATCTTCCACCTAATCCTACCTCCAAAACTAAAAAGTCTACCTGTTCTTCATAAAAATAGAGAAAAGCCAGAGAAGTTACAACTTCAAAGAAGGTAGGGTGACCATAAGAAGGTGTATTACCAACCTTTTCTATGTAAGGTTTGATTCTTTCTAATAACTCACATACTTTTTTCCTATTTATCGGTTTGTGATTAATTTTGATTCTTTCGGTAAAATCAACTAAGTGAGGAGAAGTATAGAGACCAACTTTATAACCATCAGATTGAAGGATTGAACTAATTAAGGAAGATGTTGACCCCTTTCCATTTGTCCCGGCAACATGAATTATTTTTAATTTTTTATGAGGTTCGCCTAAAAGATAAAGTAAATGGTTTATGTTTTTCAATCCTAATTTTATGCCATATTTTGTTAAATCATAAATATAATCTATTGCTTCGGTATAAGTCGTCACATTTACCTCTTTATAGCGTATAGCGTACAGCGTATAGTATAAATCAATACACTAAAAACGCAAAGCGAATGTGCGGGTTCGATAAATCGAACCCCTACGCAATACGTGATACGCGATAACAATCTATCCTAATTCCTATCTTTTATTTTCTTAACGAGATACGAATTACTATTTACTTAAAAGATTTCAGGTTATTTTCCAATCTTTCTTTGATATCTCTTAAATCATCTGCTTTATCTCTTTCTTTTTTAACAATATCTTCCGGTGCCCTGGATAGAAAATCTTTATTATTTATTTTTTTGAAAATTACGTTAAGCTCATTATTAATTTTATTTAATTTTTTCTCTAAACGAGCTATCTCCTCTGAAATATTTATTATACCTTTTAGGGGAATAAATATTTCAACCCCTTCTAAAACAGCTGTAGCCGAATATTCTGGTTTTTTAATCCCCTTTCCTACTTCTAACGATTTTGTTTTAGTCATAGTTTCGATATAATGAGTATTCTCTTCTATTAGCTTTAATTTATCTTTTTCGTGAATATTTAAATACAAATCAATTTTTTTGTTATATGGAATATTCATATCTGACTTAATATTTCGGATAGCTTTAATGATACTCATTATTTTTTCCATCTTATTTTCTGCATCTTTATTCTCATATTCTTCCTTGTATTGCGGCCAGGGTGAAACCATAATACTTTCCCCTTTGTGAGGCAGCTTTTGCCATATTTCTTCAGTTATAAAAGGCATAAAGGGATGCAAAAGCCTTAAGGTATTTTCTAAAACAAACCACAGAATATATTGAGAAGTTCGTTTTTCTATTACATCCTCTTCTTGATATAATCTTGGTTTAACGAATTCTATATACCAATCACAAAACTCATTCCAGATAAATTCATAAATAATTTTAGCGGTTTCTCCATATTTATACTCATTAAGACATTCAGTGGACCTTTTTATTGTTTTATTTAATTTACTTATTATCCATTTATCAATTAAGGTCATTTTTAATTTATTTTTTTCTATTTTATCAATATCGAAATCCTTGAGATTCATTATAGAAAATCTTGAAACATTCCATATTTTATTAGTAAAATTTCTAAATCCTTTAATTCTTTCTTCTGAAAGATAGATATAATTTCCCTGAATAGTTAGAGAGGCAAGGGTAATGCGAAGAGTATCAGCGCCATATTTATCAATCACCGTTAAAGGATCAATAGCGTTTCCACTAGATTTACTCATTTTTTTACCTTCCGCTGCTTTAATTAAGGGATTTATATAAACTTTTTTAAATGGCACTTCACCGCGAAACTTTAATCCCATCATTATCATTCGAGCCACCCAAAAGAAAATAATATCAAAACCGGTAACTAATACTGATGTCGGGTAGAAAGATTTTAAATCTTCTGTTTCTTCCGGCCAGCCTAAGGTAGAAAAAGGCCACAAAGCAGAGCTAAACCAGGTATCTAAAACGTCCGGGTCTTGCTGCAAATTATGACTTCCACATTTTTTACAGATGGTAGGATCTTCTAATTCTACGATTACTTCTCCGCAATCTTGACAATACCATACCGGGATACGATGTCCCCACCACAACTGACGTGAGATACACCAATCTTTAATGTTTCTCATCCAGTCATAATAAACTTTATCCCAGCGGGAAGGAATAAATTCAATTTTACCTTCCTCTACGACAGAAATCGCCGGTTCAGCAATTTCTTTCATCTTAACAAACCATTGTTTAGAAAGATACGGTTCGATAATAGTTCCACATCTATAACAATGACCGATAGAATGTTTATATTCTTCAATCTTATTTAAGAATCCCTTTTTTCTTAATTCGTTTAAAACTTTTTCTCGACATTTAAATATAGGTAAATTTTTAAATTTTCCTGCCTGTTCATTCATTGTGCCGTTGTTATTTAATATATTAATTACTTGTAATTTTTGACGCTTTCCTAATTCGAAATCGTTTAAATCATGAGCGGGAGTTATCTTTACTGCACCGGTCCCAAATTCAGGATCAACATAACTATCAGCTACTATCGGTATTTCTCTCTCCATTAAAGGCAATATGGCAGTTTTACCGATAAATTTTTTATATCTTTTATCATCGGGATGAACAGCTACTGCAGTATCACCAAGCATAGTTTCAGGACGAGTAGTAGCAACAGTTATGGACTCTCCTTTAGAATCTTTTATGGGATAGTTTATGTAATACAGATTTGCATCCTCTTCAATCGATTCAACCTCAATATCAGCCAAAGCAGTTTGACATCTTGGGCACCAATTTATTACATAATTTTCTCGGTATATCAGACCTTCTTTATATAATTGTACAAATACCTTTCTAACGGCTTTGGACAGACCTTCATCTAAGGTAAATCTTAATCGTGACCAATCACAAGAAAATCCTAATTTTTTTAATTGATTTATTATGTTATTTCCATATTTTTCTTTCCATTCCCATACTCTTTCTACAAATTTTTCTCTTCCTAAATCGTGTCTACTTTTTCCATCTTTGCTAATTTCTCTTTCTACTACATTTTGAGTAGCAATTCCGGCATGGTCAGTCCCTGGCAGCCAAAGAGTATTGTAACCTTCCATTTTTTTCCATCTAATTAGAATATCTTGTAAGGTATTATTTAAAGCATGGCCGATATGTAATGACCCTGTGACATTGGGTGGGGGTATAACAATAGAAAAATTATTTTCTTTATTATGATTATGCTCTGCTTTAAAATAATCTTTTTCTAACCAGAATTTATACCATTTTTCCTCAACTTTTTTAGGATCGTATACTGACGGTATTTCAGTGTCTATTTTTTTCATTATCTTTTCCTCCTTGAGTTTAAAAACAAAAAACTCCTTTCGTTTCTCAAAAGGACGAAAGGAGTCTATTCGCGGTACCACCTTAATTCCTGTTTAAAACATTTCTATAATATCAATATTAAACAGGCTCTTAATTTTTCAGTTATAACGTAACTATCGGCTAATCCTACTTTTTCCATTCAAATCAACAGCTTGGGGATGACTTTCGAACAAAATTAGATATAATTCTATTCTACTCTTCCCCTTAAAACTTTTCTCTTAATTTTATCATATATTACTATAAGTCAGGTTACTTGTCAAAAATATAAAAAGAAAGTATCGAGTATATAGTATCGAGTATCGAGTATATAGTATATAGCTAAGAAAGAAACTGTCCAATCAGTCATTCTTCTCTTTCTTTTTTCTCTTTACTCGATACGCGATACTTGATACTCGATACTGTTCTTATAATCCTAAAAAGGACTTCTGGTAAGGGCGTTTTTTAAAACTTCATCTATATTCTTTACCATAATAAATTTTAATCTTTTTTTAATATTATTAGGCAAGTCTTCTAAATTTTTTAAATTATCTTTAGGAATTATAATAGTTTTAATACCAGATTGATAAGCGGCAAGTATTTTTTCCTTTAAACCTCCTACCGGTAGAACCTTTCCTCGTAGGGTAATTTCGCCGGTCATAGCTACATCTTTTCGAATCGGGATATCGGTAAGTGAAGAAATTAAAGAAGTAGCCATAGTAATCCCGGCTGATGGACCGTCCTTAGGAATCGCTCCTTCCGGAATATGAACATGAATATCACAATTTTCGTAAAACTTATTATCTATCTTAAATTTTGTTGCTCGAGAACGAGCGTAGGTTAAGGCAGCTTTCCCTGATTCTTGCATAACATCTCCCAGTTGTCCGGTTAGGGTTAATTTACCTTTTCCGGGCATTACTATAGTTTCCACTGATAATACTTCTCCACCGATTTCAGTCCAGGCTAAACCTGTTGCCAAACCAACAGCATCTTCTTTTTCAATTTTATCAATTTTGTATTTGGGTATTCCCAAATAATTTTCTAAGTTTTTCAGTGTAATTCTAACCTTTTTATTCTTGTTCTTTTTAAAATAAACTACGTTCAAAGCAACCTTTCTACATATAGATGATATTTCTTTTTCTAAACTCCTTACTCCTGCTTCATGAGTATATTCCTTAATTATTTTTTTCATGGCCTTTTCTGATATTTCTATATCATCTTTTTTAAAGCCATGATTATCTAATTGTTTCGGTAATAAAAATAACTGAGCAATCTGTAATTTTTCATATTCAGTATAACCAGGAATATTAATTATCTCCATTCTATCTCTCAAGGAATAAGGTATTTCATCTTCATTGTTAGCCGTAGTGATAAACATTATTTCAGAAAGATCAAAGGGAACTTCTAAATAATGGTCTCTAAAAGTATTGTTTTGCTCAGGGTCCAATACTTCTAAAAGAGCAGAAGCAGGGTCGCTTCTAAAATCCACACTCATTTTATCAATTTCATCCAACAAGAAAACAGGATTCTTAAATTTTGCGTTAACTATCTCTTGAATAATTCTTCCCGGCATAGAACCTATATAAGTTTTTCTGTGCCCGCGTATCTCTGCTTCGTCCCGTACGCCTCCTAAGGAAGCTCTTACAAATTTTCTACCCATTGCCCGGGCTATTGATTTTGCCAATGATGTCTTACCTACTCCCGGAGGTCCTATTAAACACAGAATTGTCCCTATCTGTTTATTGCTTATTTTTTTTACTGCTAAGTATTCTAAGATTCTTTCTTTAACATCTAATAAACCATAATGGTCCTCATCTAAAATATTTTTTACTAATTTTATATCTAATTTCTCTTTAGTTTTTTTGTTCCAGGGAAGGGATATGATACATTCTAAATAATTTATTATTACCCCGCTCTCAGCAGACAAAAACGGTATTTTTTCTAAACGATTTGTTTCTTTGATACACTTCTCTTCCACTTCTTGAGTAAGTTTTAGAGAAAATATTTTCTTTTTGAATTCATCAACTTCTGAAGTATTTTCTTCATTATCTCCTAATTCTTTTTTTATTTCTTTTAATTGCTCTTTTAGGTAATAATCTTTTTGGTAATTTTCTAAATTTACTTCTACTCTTTCTTGTATCTTTTTTTCTAATCCTAAAATACTTATCTCTTTTTTTAATATAACAATTAATTTCTCCAGTCTTTCCAAAGGGTTGACTATTTCCAACAAATTTTGTTTTTCTTTTACCTTTAAAATTAAATTTGAAGCAATTATATCGGCTAATTTATCTGGTTTTTCAACATTCTTTATTGACAGCATCATTTCAGAAGGTAATTTATTGTTCAATTTTAAATATTGTTCAAATCTGTTGATTGTCAATCTCATTAAGGCTTCTATTTTTAGATTTTTACCGTTTTTAACTTTTATCTTTTCTACTTGTACTTTAAGAAAATTATTAAATCTCTCTGCATTTTTGATTTTTGCTCTACCGAGTCCTTCCACTAATATTTTTATGGTATCATCTGGTAGTTTATAAATTTGTACTATCTTAGCAATTGTTCCGATAGAATATATGTCTTCAACTTTTGGTTTTTCTACCTCTGGATCTCTCTGAGCTACAATAAATATCAAGCTTTTTAAATTTATTGCTTCTTCCAAAGCATTAATAGATTGTTCTCTCCCAACAAAAAGAGGAATAATCATATTGGGAAAAACAACTAATTCTCTTAGTGGCAATAAAGGTAATATATTTTTGTCTAAGCTTTTTATATTTTTGTTATTCATGCTGTTTCTTTTCTTAAACCTTCTCTATATCTTTTTATTTCAGGCATCTGTCTCTTTTTCACAACTTCTTTGGTAATAGTGCATTCTTCAATATTTTTCTCCGAAGGTATCTGGTACATTATATCTAATATTGAATCTTCCATAATTGAACGCAAGCCCCTTGCTCCTATTTTTCGTTTTATACTTTCTTCCACGATAGCATCTAAAGCTTCAGAGGTAAGGTTAAGTTTCACACCTTCTAATTCAAATATTTTTTTATATTGTTTTACTATAGCATTTTTGGGTTGGGTTAATATTTTTATTAATGCATCCTTATTTAAAGCTTCTAATGTAGAAATTATATGCAATCTCCCTACTAACTCAGGAATCAAGCCATATTTTATCAGATCTTCCGGTAAAACATTTTCCATTAATTTATAATTTCTTTCTTTATTATTACTTTTTATATCTGCTTTAAATCCAATATTATTTTTGCCCATTCGGTAATTTATTATGCTTTCTAATCCCTCAAAAGTTCCTCCGCAAATAAATAATATTTCCCTGGTATCTATTTGAATATTCTTTTCTTGTGGATGTTTTCTTCCTCCATAAGGAGGTACGCTTGCTACTGTACCTTCAATAATTTTTAAAAGAGCCTGCTGAACTCCTTCGCCCGACACATCTCTGGTAATAGAAGGGTTTTCTGATTTACGTGCTATTTTATCAATCTCATCTATATATATTATTCCCTTTTGGGCTAAACTTATATTGTTATCTGCTACTCTTAGTAAATTTAATAAGATATTTTCTACATCGTCACCAACATATCCCGCTTCAGTTAATGTCGTAGCATCGGCAATAACGAAAGGCACATTTAGTTTTTTAGCTAAAGTCTTGGCTAACAAGGTTTTTCCACACCCGGTAGGGCCTATTAAAAGAATATTACTCTTTTCTAATTCTATCTCTTCCCGTTCCTTATGTATTTTTTTATCTTTTTCATCTATCTTATCATTATTGTTACTCTTTATTCTCTTGTAATGGTTATATACGGCAACTGAGAGTATTTTCTTTGCCTTATCTTGCCCCACTATATATTCATCTAAGTAACTTTTAATTTCTTTAGGAAAAGGGACATTTTTTAAATCAAATGGCCTGTCTTCTTTCTTTCTTCTATCTAATATAATGTCATTACATACCTTGATGCATTCATCACATATACAAACACCAGGACCTGCAACTATTTTATATACTTCATCTTGGGTTTTGCCACAAAACGAACACTTCACTATTTTTTCACCTCTTTTTTCTCGTATGTCGTATATTAATATAGTATCGAGTATCGAGTATCGAGTATCGAGTAAAGATTCCGATATTTTTTTACTTTTTAATTTAGATTTATTTTTATTCTAACTACTTAATTCTAAATTTCTCACTACATACTATATACTAATTTATCTTCTGTCTTCTATCTTCCTTCTTAACTCTACGCTCTACGATACTATCATGCTACACTTATCTTCAGTCATTACATATTACACATTACTGTATTTACTATACTCGATACTTGATACTCGATACTCGATACTATTTCTTTATTGCTTCCTCTCTACTTTTAATTACTTCATCAACCAATCCATATTCTTTAGATTCTTGAGCAGTCATATAGAAATCTCTATCAGTATCCTTCTCTACTTTTTCAAATTTTTGTCCGGTATGGTGAGTTAATATTCCATTTATGGTATCTTTAATTCTTTTCAGCTCTCGAGTCTGTATCTCGATATCTGTAACCTGACCCTGTGCTCCTCCTAAAGGTTGATGCACCATAATTCTTGAATTAGGCAAAGCAAATCTTTTCCCTTTTGCGCCTGAAGCTAAGATTAAAGCCGCACCGCTTGCAGCCATTCCTATACATATGGTCGAAACATCAGATTTTACATATTGTATAGTATCATATATAGCAATGGTAGAACTTACGGAACCACCAGGGCTATTAATGTAAATATAAACATCTTTATCGGGATCAGTTGCTTCTAAAAATAGCAATTGAGCAATTATAGTATTAGCTGTTGCATCATCTATTTGTGTTCCTAAAAATATTATTCTATCTTTAAGTAAGCGAGAATAAATATCATAAGATCTCTCCCCGCGAGGAGTTTGTTCTACTACAATAGGGATTAAAGTCATTTGGATTTAACCTCCTTTTTAGAATTGATTATTTTTACTTTATCATTTAAAAAATTGATTATTTTTTCTCTTTTTAAACTTTCTTTTAAACCATCTAAATTATTATTCTTTTTAAAAGTTGCCTCCACTTTCAAAGGATCTTGTTTCATCTCTTTAGCGATTGTTTTGATTTTATCTTTGACTTCCTTTTCGGTAACTTGAATTTTCTCAGCCTGACTAATTTTATCTAAAACCAATTCTTGCTTTATTCTTTTTTCAGCGACAATTTCGTATTCTTTTTTGACTTTTTCTTCATCAGTCTTAATACTCTTATAATAATCTTGCAAAGATAAATCTTTGGCTTTTAAATCATCTTCCAAAGATTTCATCATATATTCCACTTCTTTTTCAATTAATACTTTTGGTACTTTTACTTCACAAGCTTCCGCTACTTTTTCTATTAATTCACGTTCATAGTTATTTTTACTAAATATTTTAGCTTGTTCCTTTAATTTTTCCTTCATCACCTTTTTGAAATCGTCTAAACTCTTATAATTTCCTATTGTTTTAAGAAAATCTTCATTAAATTCAGGCAATTCCTTTTCTTTTATTTCAATTACTTTTACCTTGTAGATAATTTCTTTGCCGGCTATTTCTTTATCTTCAGCATCTATAGGAACTAATATTTTTATCTCCTTTTCATCTCCTGCTGAGCATCCCAAAAGTTGTTTATTAAATTCAGGAGAAGTAATTTTGCCTAATTGAACCATTTGTTTCTCAACTTTGCTACCTTTTATTGCTTTTCCCTCAACATATCCTTCTGAATTAATTACTAAAAAATCACCTTTCTTTGCTTTACGATCTTTAACAACTTTTAATTTAGCTAAATTTTCTTGAATTTTTTTTATTTCGTTGTTTACATCAGTATTCGTAACTTTTACATCTTCTTTTTGAATGCTAATTTCATCAAAAGAACCCAGCTTTACTTCCGGCTTTACTTGGACAGTTGCTTCAAATATTAATGGTTTATCTTCTTCTATTTGTATTACCTTAATTTCGGGTTGATTTATTGGTTTGATATTATTTTTGTTTACAGCTTCGAGATAACATTCCGGAATTAATTTTTCAGCAGTTTTTTCATAAAAATATTCTTTCCCCAAATGCAGGTTTAAAATATTTTTAGGAATCCTACCTTTTCGGAATCCTGGTATTTTTATTTTATAAGATGTATCGTTGTATGCTTTGTCTAAATTACTATTTACTTTTAACTTGTCCATTTCAATCTTAAGTTTCACTTCATTTTCTTTTTGCGTCATAATTTCTACTTTTACCATTACATATAACCTCTGCCAATTCAATTGTATAATAATTCCTTTTTCCGAAAGACCTAATACGTATCGAGTATCGAGTATCAAGTATCGAGTAAAGAAAGAAAAATAAGTTTTTAGATTATCGCGATCGACTATTTCCTTATTTTGTCTCCCGTATTCTTCTTTTCTCAATATACGCTGACCGCTATACGCTATCTCCTATTCTGGCTTCTGTCTCCTAAATTCTGACTCCCTCTTTCCTAACTCTACGCTCTACGCTAAACGCTATACGCTAGTTTCAATCTATAATTGCAACAAAGCCGCAAATAATTTTGCGGCTGTTTTTAGCTATTTTAACTAAATTTAATAAATTTCATAAATTAAAATACTTATATTTTCTTATTGTATTTTTGGTGCGAAGGGCGGGACTCGAACCCGCATGGAGTTACCCACTGAATCCTAAATCCAGCGTGTCTACCAATTCCACCACCCTCGCATTCTTATTTTTATGGTGGGCCGTACAGGACTCGAACCTGTGACACCCTGATTAAAAGTCAGGTGCTCTACCACCTGAGCTAACGGCCCACAAATTAAAAATATTAAATGCTTATACAAAATATAGTATCAAGTATATAGTATCGAGTATCGAGTATCGAGTTAAGAAAGAGAGGAAAAGGATAGAAAAAAGCAGTATTCCCCTTTCTATCTAACTACCCCACTAAAGTTTACACTAACTACATAATACTATATTTTCTATTAAAATTCTACTATTATATTTGGCGCGCTCGGAGGGACTCGAACCCCCAACCATCGGATCCGAAGTCCGCAGCTCTATCCAATTGGGCTACGAGCGCAAATCGGTAATCTGGGGTGAGCGAGGGGATTTGAACCCCCGACCTCTGGAGCCACAATCCAGGGCTCTAACCAGTCTGAGCTACGCCCACCATATTTTGTTTAAATGGCGCGCCTGGAGGGAATCGAACCCCCAACCTACGGATTAGAAGTCCGTTGCTCTATCCTATTGAGCCACAGGCGCGAGATATTACATTGGAGCGGGAAACGGGTCTCGAACCCGCGACAACTAGCTTGGAAGGCTAGTGCTCTACCAACTGAGCTATTCCCGCAAAGTCGGGGCGAGAGGATTTGAACCTCCGACCCCCTGCTCCCAAAGCAGGTGCGCTGCCAAACTGCGCTACACCCCGAAACAAAAGCTATTATATAAGAAATATTTATATAAGTCAATGA
>Ga0315543_1000870_pt1 | contig 34623 bp, 35 predicted proteins | sample SalMarSW160210MG_2_FD_203098 | JGI IMG/M metagenome (GOLD analysis project Ga0315543, IMG submission 203098) | Salt marsh sediment microbial communities from the Plum Island Ecosystem LTER, Massachusetts, United States - Salt Marsh Sediment SW1601-210 ...
TTATCGATAAGTGCTTTGAAATCCTCTGACAGATGCTTACAGAAGGGGTCTCTCAGAGACAAATAAGCAAAGAGACCCCCGGGACCGTAAGAACCCGGTTCAAACCAGCGCGGGTAAGCCATGAAAGCCATATCGTTGAGATTAAAGACCCGCCAGTGCTCAGGACGCTTCGGAGAGCCAACAGCCCAGAGGGAAATAGTAAGACCAGTATCTATAACAGCATTTTTTAAGTCGTTGATGGAAAGCGGAGATAGATCATTTTCAATAAAATCGAGAGCGAGAGGCCATTCTTTTGAGACAAGGCCCCAAAAAGTAACAACATCGACAGTTTCGATCGAAGTGCGATTAAAAAAGTCCGCCAGCGGGATTATAGAGCTGTACAGAAAGACGAAAGGCTCAATGGCTGAGAGCTTGCGATTTTCCTTGTAGGCGACACTATGAAGGATTTCAACAAAAGCATCCAGAATGGTTCTCACTGTAGACTCCTCTCCGTATTGACATACTCAGACAAACAAGGTAGATTAGAACAGTGACAGGAAACGACAGTGAAAACAGCCAAAAGGCGTGTTAACATAATATATCTTATGGGACGTTATTAGCGATAACCGCATGAAGCTCTCTATTGTTATCCCCGTCTACAATGAGGTCTCCACTATTGAGGAGATTGTCAGGCAGGTCAAAGCTGCCCCGATCTCTGATAAGGAGATAATCCTTGTTGATGACTTCTCCACTGATGGCACCCGTGAGCTAATCAGGGACAAACTCGAGGCCGAGGTTGACCAGGTCGTTTATCAACCTCGCAACTTTGGTAAAGGATTCGCGCTCAAAGCTGGTTTTCAGGCGGCTATGGGCGACATCGTTTTGGTTCAAGACGCCGATCTTGAATACGATCCTAACGAGTACCCCATGCTCATCGAGCCGATAGTTCAGAATAAGGCCGATGTTGTCTACGGCTCGCGGTTTCAGGGGGCCGGGCCGCACCGGGTGGTCTATTTCTGGCATTACGTGGGGAACCGTTTTCTGACGCTTTTGTCCAACATGTTCACCAATATCAATCTGACCGACATGGAGACCTGCTACAAGGTCTTCCGCCGGGAGGTTATCCAGTCAATTGACATCAAGGAGTCCCGCTTTGGTTTTGAGCCGGAAATAACCGCCAAAGTAGCCAAGAAGAGGGTACGGATCTACGAGGTCGGCATCTCCTACTACGGCCGCACCTATGAGGAAGGCAAAAAAATCGGCTGGAAGGACGGGGTAAAAGCGGTGTGGTGTATAGTGAAGTATAATCTGTTTTCGCGTTGAAGTGTTACTTTAAGCCTGTGTAGGTCAGGTCTGCTTTAGACCAGACAATTAGGTAGGAGTCAGAGATCCCTGCCCCAGCAACGCTCGTCTAACGCCCAAGGGCGTTTATGAAGTTTTTGATCAGTTCGGCACTGTTTTGGCCAAGAAAAGCGGCAGAAAGGAGTAATAGCACGATCAGAATCGCCACCCACTTCCAAATGCCGCCTTTCTTGATCGTCTTGCCAAGCTCGCGGTATCGTTCTTCATCTGACATCTGTAGAACTCTGTTTTTGTTAAAAACCTATAACTCTGCAAGTTTCAATAAACCAGGCACAGCGACGGGGACCCTCTCGTCTCTCCCACAGACCTGCTTGAAAGCCTCGCATCATTCGACCTGTGTTATCGTTATAGTTACTACGTCAGTCCCTGCGGTTGAAACGTTCAAATGATCGCCTTTTGCGGATAAAGTGACCGGGATGTTCTCGGGTCCATGCATGAATCCGATGGACCGAGAAAGGCTAGTATTGATTTCTTCCGGGCTCAGTTTGTATGCGGAGCCAGAAGCAAGATCATAGAAGATAGGGATTATACCCCAGATAAAAAGGTCAGCCCATGCTGTCCAGTCCAGCTTACTCGTTATCATAACCTCGGCACTCTCATATCCCTCCTTAGAAATCTTTACAAGGTAGCTTCCCTTCCTTCGCAAATTAAATACCGCAGGCGTTGTTCTCTCTTCACCCGAGACGAGGACCTTAGCTTCCGAGGGACTGCTGTTAATCGTGATATCCTGATGTTTTCCGTGCATGATAGCACCACAACCCGATGCCACCACTGCGACGATCAAACATAACACTACTGCGCGCATTATTTCCTCCTTTGACTTTCTACCGTTTTTCAACGTTGCTTATGTCCACCATTTAAGCTGAAGTCTACCCCCCCCCCGACTTTTGTCAAGCGAAAAATTGGGTTAAAAACGATTTATTTCTTTTCCTTGCGGCGTCAGGAACCCTTTCCTGACGCCCCGCTTATTATTACATTAGCATCGGAATGCGTAGCAGGAATAGAACAACCTTTGAAGCACATGGGAATGTGTTCTTTGTCACGTCAACTGTGGTGGGCTTCATACCGGTATTCAATAATGCCGACGTAAACCAAATCTTCATCGAAAACCTTCACTTTTACCAGGATCGAGGCGATTTCCGCATTATAGCCTTTGTCCTTATGCCCGAACATTTCCATCTCATTATTAAAGTAAATGACAAATATACAGTCTCCCAGGTAATGGCGAACTTCAAGCGCATTACGTCACGGCAGGTTACTGGCTATTTTCGTGAGACGGGAGACGAGGCGACAATTCAATTATTGCAAGCTGCGAGTAGCCGTGAACCAGGGAGCGACAGTAAGCTCTGGAAACCCAGATTCGACTCGTTTGTGTTGACCAATGAAAAAACGTTAATTGAGAAGATCCAATACATCCATCAGAATCCAGTGAAACGAGGTCTGGTGAGGAATGCCGTAGAGTGGCCGTATTCCAGCGCCAGAAACTACGCCGGTCGGAGTGATGTTCTCGTGCAAGTGGATTTTGAATGGCGGTGTCTGGGTTATGATGGAGTTCCGTCAGGAAAGGGTTCCTGACGGCGCGGGAAAGCAGAGCTGTGAGCGCCCCGTCCATTTAGAGTAATGCTTTATGTTCAGGCCCAGCCGTGGCGGAGAAGATTGCGGCGCTGTGTCTGGTAGATTCGCATAGCCTTTGACCTGGTCGCCTGGCGGTGCCAGTCGATGTTTTTCGGCAGGCCTTTTTTTAGCGTTACTTTAGGCGAATACCCCAACTTCGTGCGGGCTAATGAGATATCGCCAACGAACATCGATATCTCGCCGACCCTTTTAGTTCCTATTTTGATCTTTGAGCGAGAGTCCAAATACGACACGATCACCTTGGCCACATCGACAATCCTCTCCCCCACTCCGCTCGACAGGTTAAAAGTCAGCCCGGAGACGCGGTCAAACCGTTTGACAATCTGGATTAATCCATCTACACAGTCATCAATATAGGTAAAGTCCAACTTCTTTTCTTTTCCTAAAACGATGATGTCCCTGTTTCGCACGGCGTAGTAAATGAACAGCGGGATGACGCGCTCGGAGACGTCGTACCGGCCATAGACGTTGGACAACCGAACAATGATTGGTTTAATACCATAACATTCTTGGTAGGCGTGAAGCAGGGCTTCCGATCCGAATTTGGAGGCCGTGTAGGGGGATTTCATTTTGTTCAGGCTGGTCGAGTCTTCCTTGCGCCTCTCCCCCACTCTCGATTCACCATATACTTCGCGCGATGAGGAAAACAGAACCCGTTTGATTTTTTCCTTGCGAGCGTATTCAAGAAGGTTGAAGGTCATCAAGTAGTTGTCGCGGGCGAGGCGAGGCCGGAGCACCAGATCATGGACGCGCGCGTTGGCGGCCAGATGAATAATCATGTCCGGTTTCTTGCCCGGTCGCAGTGTGCTTAACGGCTCGCGCAGGTCATGGAAGACCGTTTTGCGCTCGATCTCCTGATCCCACAAAGAGTGTTTGACGTCCAGTGGGATAACATCGTATCCCTTATTAAGTAACTTCTGTGCCAGGGTAGTACCGACTGTCCCGGACGAACCTGTTAGCAAGATTGTTTTAGCCATTTAGATGAATTCAAATCCTTTCTTTATCCAACTCTTGTAGTTCAATATCCCAAAATAATCACAGACAAGTCTCTTTTTTACAAGCTTTGCGACATAAATCGGTTTTAGTGACCAAAACCGCTTGTGCGCTGTCCCGATAATGACTGCCGAAGCACCTTGTAAAACGGCTTCCAAGTCATGCTTCAGGGGGAAGTTGCCGTCAGCCAGCTTTTCGGCATGCTTCAGATGTGGCTCGAAAAAGGCGACTTTTGCGCCGCGCCTTTTCAACTTGATAGCCAGTTTCACCGCCTGCGAGCCGCGAATGTCATCCATCTCAGGCTTGAACGCGGCTCCAAGAATGGCAATCTTTTTGTCCTTCAATTGCCCCAACTTGTCACGTAAACGTTCAATCAACGTGTTGATTATCCGTTCGTTGATTTCAAGGGCTGTGTGGGCCGTTTTGAACTCAAAGCCGGTTTTAGTCTCATGTGAATTGATAAGATGGCAGTCTTTCGGCAGACATGAGCCACCAAAGCCGAGGCCCGGCTCAAAATAGTTCAGCCCGATCCGTGGATCAAGCCCTATCCCCTGCTTAATAGCCTTCATGTCAAGGTTTGCTATCCGAGCAAAGTCCGCAATCTCGTGAATAAACGCCAACCTGTGAGAGAGGTAGACGTTTGATGCCAGCTTTATCAGCTCCGCCGATTTCCAGTCAGTCACAACAATGGGGATTGACTTGCTGTAAACCGACCTGTACAATTTCAGCAGGCGGGTCGTTGTTTTTTTCTCCTCAGTGCCTACAATGATCCTCCACGGGTGCGCCGTATCTTCGTAAGCATAACCTTCTCTGAGAAACTCTGGACTGACGAGCAGGTGGACACGACGACTGTGGGCGTTCTCGTTAAGCATACGCTGGAATCTTTCGGCAAAACCTATGACATTGGTGCACTTAAGAACAACCGTTGCCGAACTCTTGGTTTTCGCTTCGCCGATCCACCTGGCTATCCTCTGGAAATTTACCGATCTCATTTGACCGGTGGCGGGATCGGCGGAGTCAATGGCAATAAATATGAATTGCGAATTCTGGTACCATTCCTTGGCGGGACGACCAATTTGTATCTTTTTCTTACTAAGAACCTGTCTGAATTTCTTCTGTATCAGCGGCTCGTGAAAGTGCAGACGACCATGCCTGAGGGACTCCACTGTGAGCGGGTTCTTTTCGATGATGTTTACGGGGTAACCTTTATCAGCGAAGAAGACAGCCGTTGCCAAACCGACATATCCGGCGCCGACTACGAGTATTGAAGGATGTGATGTCATACGGTTCGTTTAACGTAACAACTAAATGCAACCATGTTGCTATTATAAGCCGTGGTTGACAAATTGCCAAGCGATTTCGCAAACGTTGTGTCAGCAGGAAATCGTCTCCGTGAGGAGGGATTCTTTGCGGCTGAACCTAAGTGATATGCCTGAACCCCCATTTCAGCAAGCGGCGGGCTTCTTTGAAGCGCAGTTTTTCGCCTGGGACGCCGAGTAACACCAATGTCAACCTCTCCCCTCTTTTGTTTTTGATTATGGTAGCAAGACAGTAGTCCGAAGCTATAATGTACCCGGTCTTTCCCGCCAGCACTTTGTAAGGCGACAAGACCAGTCGGTTGGTGTTGGAAAAGCGGTGAAAGCGATTTTTTCTGTTCAGGATTTTCGCTCGGTATTTTTTCTTGGAAGTGATCTCAGCTATTAGCTTGTATTCATACGCATAATGGAGAATATTGGCCACTTCCTCAGCGGTGGAGACATTGCGTTCATCGAGGCCGGCTGGGTCATAGAAGATGGTGTTTTTCAAACCGAGTTTTTTGACCTTACGGTTCATCTCTTTGATAAACTCTTCAATTGACCCGGATGTCGTCCGAGCCAGAGCCTTGGTGGCTCGGTTGTCGGAGTTCATCAAAGTGGCGTGCAGGAGGTCCCGCCGAGTCAGCTCATATCCCACTCTCAGCCTCGAACGACGGGACCGACGGGCGTCTTGTTTGGTGATCTTCTCCACACTGTCGAGATCGATTCCTTTGTCGAGAACTACCATCGCCGCGACAAGTTTGCTGAGGGATGCAATAGACCGAATCTGGTCGCAGTTTTTCGCATACAAGACCTCGCCGTTGTCGTAATTGAGCAGCAAAGCTGCCTTCAGGTTCAAGTAAGGGCTCTTCTTGCGGATGTTGTCGAAATCAAAATGGTAGGTTCTCTGAAAGGTTGTGTTGAGAGAGGGCTGACCGGCTCCGAGAAAGTAAACCGTATTGGCTGAAAAAAGGACAAACCCGATCAGCAAAAGCAGCACCTTGGAAAAAGTTCTTTTGTTGATTATGCCAAAATCCACCTTACTTCCGTTCTCAAGATCTTACCCATTTCATTATTTCGGGAAGAGTCGGTCGTTTCCCATACATGAGGATACCGACCCGAAAAATCTTGGCAGTCAGCCATATCATCCCCAGTGTCGTGAGCACGACAAGAATGAAAGCCAGGGAGGCTTCGCCAACAATGCCGCTGAGCAGGGAATATTCGGTGAGAGTGGGCGCAATAAAAATGACCCGCATTATCATCATCGTGGGCGTCAAAAAGGGTATGAATGAGAGAGCAACCGACAGCGTCGAGTTTGGTTCCTGCACCACGTGAATGGCAAGCATAAACGGTAAAACCATAATCATTGTAATCGGGAAGATGAAACTTTGAGCCTCCTTCTCAGTATTGACAATGGAACCGATCAGGGCGAAGAGAGTCGAAAAGAGAATGTAGCCGGAAATCATGTACAAGATAAAAAAACAGATAATGACCGGGTTGAACAGGATGCGGTCGAGTGAGGGATCGATGTTGAACGATCCTTTCATCATATACAGACCTGCTCCGAGGACAAACCATACTCCTACCTGCGTGAAAGTAGCGGCCCCAAGTCCCATAACCTTCCCCAGCATCAACTGAAAAGGACTGATCGAGGAGAGAAGCACTTCCATAATCCGTGAATTCTTTTCCTCGATCACGGAACGCATTACCAGTTGGCCATAACCGAAAATCATACCGAACATGATCCCAACGAAAATAAGGGCGCTGATATACTTGGTACCAAATGGAATCGATTCACCTTTGGCATCACGTACCTTGAGATCAACTTGCTCGGTCAAGCTGAGGAGGGAATCAACGGAGAGATTGACATTCGACATCTGCAATCGAATGGAGGAAACGATATCGGAGATTTTCCTTTCGAAGCGGTTGATCGAGCGGAAGTTGTCGGAATTGGTAACCAGGTAAATATTGGTGTCTGACAGGTATGCGCCCGGTTTGAGAACAAGGAAGTACTTCAGCTCCTTAGCGTTTATGAGCTGACTGAGCGAGTCCTGGATGACAGCGAATCTAGAGGTGTCATCGGGACCAATGTGAAAGATTTGCCCCACGTCATAGTAAGGCGTTTTGCCGTCATCAAGCTTGTATTCGGCCAGCGCCTCGCTAAATTTGTAGCCAATATCGTAGCCGCTCTGGTCAATAACGATCAGCTTCTCAGTCTCTGATGATTTCATTCCAGCCAGAAACGTCGGAACTACCATGAAAGCCGCCATCAATACCGGTGTAAGGAAGATACCGATAACAAATGACTTCTTTTTCACAACCTGAGCATATTCTCGTCTGAAAACGACCCAGAACTTAGACATTGGCTGTTCCCTTTCCTTCGTTCAGTTCGGACGGGTCAACCTTGGCCATATCGATGAAGATGTCATACAATGAAGGTTCTACAATGGCAAAGCGTCGCACGGTTACCTTCTCTGCCACTGTCTTGAGGATGCTGTTCGTATCGACTTTTCCTTCCAACTTTATTTCGAGGTAGTTGTTGAAATCAATCACGTCTCGAACACCTGCCAGAGAGGAAATGAAGTTTCCATCTCCTTCAATCTCCAGTTGAATGCTGTTCTTTCCAAAACGAGCTTTGACCTCGGACAAACGGCCGTCAATCACTTTTTTGCCATAGGAGATCATACAAAGGTAGTCACAGAGCTTTTCCGCCTGCTCCATGACATGGGTGGAAAAGAGGATCGTTTTGCCGGCGCGCTTAGATTCGAGCAAGACATCTTTTATCAACTCAGTGTTGAGCGGATCAAGACCGGAAAATAGCTCATCGAGAATTATCAAGTCGGGGTCGTGCATTATCGTGGTCACAAACTGTAGCTTTTGCTGCATTCCTTTGGACAGTTCTTCAACCTTTTTGTTTTTATACTCTATCAGATCCATCCGTTCCAGCCAGGGGTCAATTCTGCTTTTAATCCGGCGCGCAGGGTATCCTTTCAATTCAGCCATGTACAGCATGACTTCAGTAACTGTCATCTTCTTGTACAGGCCCCGCTCTTCGGGGAGATACCCGACGCGATTCTTGAAATTGCTGTCGGCGGGGTGATCGTCAACCAGCACTTGCCCGGAGTCTGGGATAGTGATGTTCATAATCATACGAATCGTTGTCGTCTTGCCGGCGCCGTTCGGTCCGATGATGCCATAGATAGCCCCTTCCGGCACTTCCAGCGACAGGTTATCGACGGCAACTTTGTCGCCAAATTCCTTGCGTATGTTGTCAAGTCTCAGGTGCATGATAAACTTCTCATATATATTTTCATTCTAATAATAAGACGTTCTTGCTTAGTCAACAAAAAGGTGGCAAGATTAACTATTTGATTATTTAATTGCCATACATGATGGGTGTTCTGATATAATTCTATAGGGTTGGTGTACTATTTGTCAGGGCTACTGTAGTTTTCAGATGTCTTCGAATAGACGTACGAATTGCTGAGCGTTGGAGACGGCTTTTCCCCGGTGACAATTGTTGAAAAAGACGTACATCTTTTTAACCTTGTACTTTATATTTTCGATTTTCTTTTGCCAGACCTCAAGTTCTTCAGCAGTGTAGCTATAATCATACCGCAGGCTACCCCCATTCCACCACTTGTCTGCGTTGCGCCCATGCAGTCGGATGTAGCCGACGTCAGTCGTTGTCACCAGGTGCGGTTTCAACAGCCCGGTCAATTGTGGCTCGTCAACACTGACGTAGCCAACTTTTTCCGCTCGCAGCCGATCATACATAACCCGATTCTCCCAGCTATTGTGACGGAACTCAACAAACAGGCGATGTGCAGAGAGAGCTTCGCGGCAGGTCGCCAGGTAGTCCAAACTGTCGTTGCTGAACTTAAAGGAATACGGAAACTGCGCCAGCAGTCCAGCCAGCTTTCCCGACGCCTCGAACGGCCTGATAGCCTCTGTGAATTTGGCCAGGTCCTCTTCAATGTCTGTTCTGCGATGAGTCAACGACTGTGGTACTTTGACCATGAAATCAAAGCCCGGTGGAGCCTTCCTAACAATGTTGACCATGACTGCCGGGTGAGGAATACGGTAATATGTGGAGTTTATTTCAACCGTTGAAAAGTGTCTGACATAGTAGTCAAGCATTTTCCCTTTGTCGATATCCGGGGGATAGAACGCTCCTCGCCAGTCTGCAAAACTGTATCCTGAGGTGCCTACTCTTATTTCCATACTGCGCTTGATTATATCAGATTCTTGAACACGGGTCAAGTGGACGCGGCGGACGGCGAGAGGCTCTCTTATAAGTGTCGGATGAGGGAGAGAGAAACTTTGTCATTTCTGTCTATCTATCCGTATTATGCTTGTATGCCTTAGTTACTTCTTCTGGATTCCTGCTTTCGGGTGTGTTGAAAAACATAGAAAGTGTCATAGCGAGGAGCGAAGCGACGTGGCTATCTCGTTGTCATTCAATAGTTGAGATTGCTTCGCTGCCGCTCGCAATGACGAGAACGGGACTTTTTCAACAAGCCCTTTCGCAGGAATGACAGAGCCGGTTGCAACTTGCGTCTCAACTGGTCTTGATGTCTCTATAACATTGAGAACTGACTTTTGAGACAGCCTCTGGACATCTGCTGCCCACGCAAGGCGGACTCCATTCGCAACCTGACCTGCTACTATGAAGCGCCCATAGTGCGTCAATTCTTGGATTTGGTTTTAACCTCCTGAAACCGGATGCAGCCGCATTTGGGGCAGATCCATTTGCGCCGTTTGTGAAAGGAACGCTTCAACTCCTTCATGGCCGATTTACAGCGGGGACATTTCATGACATCAGTTGGCAGGAGCACAAGGGCTCCTGCTCTACAATTACCTATCCCGTAAGATGCAAAAACTCCGTCAGGAGAAACTCCATTCGTCCAATGAAAGTTGACATCCGCGACATGACGGTATATCCGAACGTCGCCCCAAAAAATATCATCAAAAAGTAGGTGCCGATTTTTGCCGAAGTTCCCAGCGTACCTTTGTGCTCGCGGCTGAAATAAAAATAAGACAGGGTAGTTAAAACACCCACAATGACCACTATTGCCGATACATCGGGGAACCCCGATTCCGTCACCAGTGGGGTCACGGTGGCCGACATCTGTTTCAACGTCCGGGCTTCAAGCATCACCGGAATAGCTACCCCGGCGCCGGAGCCAATCATAACCGCAATCGGGATTCGTGAGAGAGAGGAAGTTTTCGCAAGGAACCGCCCGAACATTAACAGGCCAAGTACCAACGGCAGCACAAGAGCGTACTGTCCATCGGAGAAGAGAGGTTTAAACAACAGGTCAACCAGCGTGCTTGACCAGACAATGACGAGGGTGTAGCCGATTGAAACTCCAATAAGAAGAGACTCGGCCATTTTGTAAATCGGGTTGTCCCGGTACAAAAAAGACAAAACGGCCAGCGTCAACAGGCCGGCAATAATAGTACCGAGTTCACTCATCCCGCTTTCCTCGTACGCCGGGATCTGAAGTAGAGTACATTGCCCAGTATGATCAGAGCAATCACATAAAGGTGAGCTGTTGACTGAGCCAGCATGCCCCTTGCCCCTCCCCCCTTGCGGTTGATAAGTCGCTCATATTCGGCAGCGCCGCGAAGTCCAGCCACCAGGCTGTACATCTGACCGGAGGCGATGTACGGGTCGAAAGTGGTTACCATCGCGGCTGTCATTCCTGATAAAATTCGCACGCCGTAGCGCGCCCCGCCATACTCCATCCAGTGAGTTGTGAGCGATCCGTCAGTGATAGAAATTACCGCTGCTACATCGTCATAGTTGTCCACTTCTCTCGGGAGAGCGAACTGCTCATAGGCACGCCCCAGGTAGTCCTGTGGAAATGTCTTGGGAATCGACTCTCCCATTGAGAGAATAGCCGCAATGTACTGCGGTTTGAATCCGAGGTAAACATAGTCTGTGCCATATTCTCTCCCGTACTCAGCGGCTGTCTTTTGCATGAGGCGATACCCGATAGCGGTTCCCTCAGCCAGCAGCGCTACCCCGATCAACCGATGTCCTTTGGAAAAGGCATGACGCAATATAACAAGCGAAATGGGACGTATTTCCGGAAGAGAGGAAGCCTCATGGTCAAAGGAAACCATCAGGACTGATCCGGCAGGCAGGGAGTCAATATAATCATACATCTTTTTTGTCTGGGTCGAGACAGGGACATCCAGCTTTATGCCAAGCAACATGATCACGCCGATACAGATAAACAATCCCAGGAAAGTCCAGTGCCGCACTTCAATCCTTTTCACTTTTTCCCTCCCAGCCAGGTTCTCTCTATTCCTAAGATGACCCTCAAAGAGGTTGTCAGTGACCCCAGCCCAATGCCAATCAAGATCGCCCGGCGGGCTGACATTGAGGGATAACTACGAATCCAGTCGGCAACTTCGTATAGCTGCGGGAAGATAAGGGTTCCCAGGACACTTCGGCTCAGCAAGATTATAAGCGCTGAAAGTAGTAATATGGTCGCCGGTATTGACCGAGCACGAAAACCGCGGAAGGATGCCGATGCCACAAAGAAGGCCAGCAGCGCAAAGACGGTCGACTGCATGGGCGCCTGGACGTTTTCAAATATCCACATGAACGGCGTGTCAGTCTTGATGCCCCAGATGAGAGCCAAAACCGGCATGGCTACCAGACCGGTTAGCGTGACCAGCCGGTACGGACGGTCCTGTCCCCTTTGGATTTGCACGAGGTTGTTTTTGAAAACGCTCACTACCCCCACCAAGAGTGTGAAGGCAAATATGATTTGCCAGTACTCCAGAACCGACCGGTTTACCGCACTCGCTACCGGGTGGGGAGAGAAGTACTGGATAGACATGATAATCCCAAACAGAAAGCAGACAGCCAGAGAGACTTTGCGGTTCATTAGAAATTCCACCAGCCTTCGACAGTGCTACCTACGACAGCCGCTATGGTACTCCAGATCACTGCCATCATCAGAAAGAGCGCTATCAGCACCTTCAAAATATCTTGAGCGTGGACCGAGGCAAGGATTGACCGGTCGCCTGAGAGATAGCCTGAGGCGGCAAACAGCTCTTCGCCAATCAGTGTATAGTCACATGCCACAATGAAAAAAGAAAGTTGGATGGTTGAATCGGTGCCGGCAATTTGTATGGCGCCGACGGAATTGCCGGTCTCAGCAAGTATCAACGACTCAGCCTCAAACGTACCCAGCAAGAAAATGGAAGCGGGACGTAAACGGCTGATCATGCCGTCCACAGCCGCCGCATAACCGAACTGAGAAGAGGTCACATAAGAGATGTTGTCGCTGCGAAAGCGGTCGGGGTAACCGGCGCGTGCGTAACTCTCACGCACGACTTCCTGAGCTACGGCCATGATAACCGGATCGTGGGTCGGGTAAACAAGCGGACAGTCGTACAGTGCCGTCTTCTCAGCTACGATACTGAGGAAATTCATCGAGGCTATCGTCGTAGGACGTTGAATATCTCCTCCCCAGCCAGGGGTGTACAAAACCGGACGTGCCATCTCAGTTGCTCGCCCAATAGCTTCTTCAACAGCTTTTAGACCGGCAATCTCGCGCACCTTGAATTTTTCCCGACTCGTCCGGCGATAGGTAGTGTACAACACTATGATAATGGAGACTATGGCGGCAATAAGAGTGGGCAGTTTATCGGGGTCGAACCACCTGGACCATTGAGTTGCGGAAACGACAACGTAGTACCAGAGCATGAAAAGGACTAAACGTGCCTGTAGGTTATCAATCAACAAAAAGATTTTTTGTTTGACGGGCGAAGCCATCCTTATTTATTGGCTAAAAAGGTGGATTATAACCGTGAGGTAAATATGAAGATAATCATTTCCTTTGTAGTGGCGGTTCTTGCCCTCTTTACTCTTAACGCCTCGGCTGCGACCACGATACAATGGTGGCAGTTTTGGACGGACCCAAGCATCAAGCCTACTAATTCGGCAATGGTAGATGACTTTGAGAAGGCCAATCCTGATATAAAGGTGAAACTGACTGATCTCACCTGGGCTAACGGACACGAAAAGATTGTCATTGCTTTTGCTTCCGGCACCGGGCCGGATATTGTGGAGCTTGGTTCCGATTGGATTGCCGAGTTTGCCGCCAACGGCCAACTGGCTGATATTTCTGGCTACATTGCCAACGACAGCACTGATTTCCAGGGCTGGGGGATGGCTGCCTACAAGGGGAAGGTGTACGCCAAACCATGGATCCTTGGTACCAGAGTTCTTTTTGCCAATCGAGACCTTCTTAACCGAGCCGGCTTTGATAGCACTTGGGTACCCATTACCTGGAATGACCTTAAACGGGCCACATACAAGATTACCCGTCTGGGAAAGGATATTTACGGCTGGGGGTCAAATGTACCCGAAAAGCACCGCCTGTACAAAAAATATCTGCCCTTTTTCTGGTCAGCTGGAGCACAGGTCTTTACCGACGATTACAAGTATTGTGTTCTTTCATCTGAGAAAGCTATCTATGCTCTACAATTTTATAAGGATCTGCATGATTCCTGTGGCTATGTGGCCAATCAACGGGGAATAGAGGACGCATTTCTCGACGGTAAGATCGGCTTTATCATTTCCGGAGACTGGTTGCTGAAACGGATTGAGCTTGAGAAGCGCAAGTTCAACCTTGTTTCGACTCTTATTCCGGGAATGGGATTTCCCGGCACGTCATTTCTTGGCGGTGAGTTCCTGGCGATCAATGAAGCCTCGAAACACAAAGAAGCAGCGATGAAACTCATTGATTTTATCACGTCGCCGCAAAATCAGGTTCGCTTTTGTAAAGCCAATCACTCCGCCAACCCGTCAAGCATCACAGCCCAAAATGATCCTTACTTTACTTCCAATATTCACCTGCAAACGTTTATCAAGCAGATAAAATCAGCCAATCACCCGCCGGTTGATCCCGACTGGGTCTATATTGAAGACGCTATCGAAAAAGCGGTGGAAGACGCTCTGTTTGGCCCCGGGCTGGTGGCGGAGCCCCTTAGACAGGCTCGCCAAAAGATTGCCAAGCTGAAAAAAGAATGAGACGTACCCGGTCGGTTGCCTTTGTTCTGGTTCTCCCCTGGCTGTTGACGATTTTGGTATTCTGGCTGTTTCCTCTCGTAGTTTCGTTTTTGATGGGATTTACCGATTTCCGACTGCTCGTCAAAGAGTATCACTGGATCGGGCTGGCGAACTACCGGGCGTTGCTATCGGACACGGACTTTCTCAAGGCGTTGAAAAACACATTTATTTTTGTGTTCGGTACCATCCCGATTACAACCATCCTCTCGCTCGGCATGGCGCTGCTGGTCAACCGTCACTTCAAAGGTCGAGGCATTTTCCGCGCCACCTATTTCATGCCCTCGATTACCTCAATGGTGGTCATTGCGCTCATCTTTACTAACCTGTACCAGCGCGGAGGCTATGTAGCCATGCTGGCCAATCTCGTCGGCCTGACTACACCACAGAACGGGTTCCTTTATGACAGCTCTACCGCGCTGTATTCCATAATGGCGATGGACATCTGGATGTCGGTAGGCTACTACATGCTGATCTTTCTGGCTGGATTAAAGTCGATACCGGACGAACTGTATGAGGCCGCCCAGATTCATGGCGCCGGCGCCGTTCGCCAGTTCTTTTCCATTACTCTCCCTCTTCTCAAACCAGTAGCGTTGTTTATTCTCGTGATTAATTCGATAAAATCGTTTCAAGTCTTTGTGGAAATTTTTGTGATGACTAAAGGCAAGTTCGATACCGCCACCGCGGTTTATTTCATCTACGAGACCGGCTTGACGACCGGGTTCAAATTCGGCTATGCCTCGGCGGCAGCGTACATGCTGTTTATTATCATCGGCGTTTTCTCGGCCATGTGGTTTGTGCTCCTTAGAAGGCGGCAGGTACTATGGTGAGAAGCAAGCTCCTTTCCATAGTTAAATACGTAGCGCTAGGTGCGCTGATGTTAATTATGGTCTTTCCCCTTGTCTGGATGTTTCGCATTTCGCTCATGGGCGCCGGTAGCACCGACTTAAGCCGGATTTTTAATACTGAATTCACGCTCGTTAATTACGTTGATCTCTTTTCTGCACACAACATGGGGCGGTATTTGTTCAATTCTCTTTTGGTTGGGTTGACCGTTACGATAGCGAACATTCTGTTTTGTTTTATGGTTGCCTATGCCCTGGCGCGCTACCGCTACCTTTATAATAAGATACTCTTTATCACGGTTATTGTGGTTCTCATGATCCCGGCTCATATTCTTATCATTCCCCTCTACGTCTTGATGGTCAAAAGCGGTCTCTATGACAGTTACTGGGCGCTGATTCTCCCTTGGTTGGTCAATCCAATCGGAATATTTCTGGTGAAGCAGTATATTGAGTCCATTCCGCCTGCTATGGAGGAAGCGGCGCGCCTTGACGGCGCTGGAGAGTTACGAGTACTACTAAGGGTCGTCATGCCACTGTGTAAACCGGCGCTGGCAGTGCTGGCCATACAGGTGTTTTTTACTAATTGGAATTCTTTTCTATTTCCATACATTTTGACTTCAAGCGATGACGTGCGAACCCTGCCGGTGGGACTGGCCTTGTATCAGGGCTACCAGGCGATTGACTGGCAGCATTTGATGGCCGGCTCAACGATTGCCGTCGTACCCATTTTGATTATGTTCCTTTTTATGCAAAAGCACATTGTGTCAGGTATCACGGCAGGGGCTATTAAGCAATGAAGTGAAAAGAGGGATCACCCTTCGACTCCACTCAGGATGATGTCTAAAGGCCTTTTTTATTCACAACACCGATTGTGGTCTGATAAAAGTAACTTACCACTGTCTTAGTGAGCGGAGTCGAACCATGAGAAGCCCTCTCAAAAGTTTCGAATGGGAGAAAAATAATGACCTATTCCGTCGTAGTCTGTTTCACGACTGCTTTAAACGAAGTTTTTCTTTTGACATTTTTTTGTTGCCTTGAGGAATTTGATGAGATTATATATACTCGTTGAATGAGAAAATATGTAATGCGAACCTCTTGAGAGAAAGGAACGCTTGATGATGAAGAAAACAGGGATTGTTGTTGCGGCCCTGGCCTTGCTCGTGGCAGGCTGTGGTGTCAACAAGGACTATGTTCAGGAGCAGATCAGTCAGTCAGAAAGCCGCACAAGCTCTAAAATCGCAACTTTGCAGGACAAGACTGACGTCAATGCCGGCGAAATCGCCAAGCTCCAATCACTAGCTAAGCAGCTTTCAGACAAAACCGATATGGCTATCAACCAGGCCAAGGGATTTGAAAACTACCAGATTATTTGGTCGGGTGTGATAAGCTTTGACTTTGACAGTTACAAGATCACTGATGCTGCTGCTTCCATCTTAAATGAAGCCGGCCAGAAGATGGAAGAGCATCCTGGCTCGTTGATTGAGATTGCCGGGCATACTGATCGGACAGGTTCGGCCAAGTATAATCTCATGTTAGGTGAGAAACGTTCCAATGCGGCCAAACGGTTCCTTGCAGAACGCTTCGGTATCTCGCTGTACCGTCTCTTCATTGTCTCGTACGGTAAGGAAAAACCGGTCGCTATGCCTGACGAGCGAAACGCCGCATCTAAGAATCGCCGGGTGACGCTGAAGGTTTGGGGTCAGCTTTAGGCTTAGATCAAATTCATGTAGCTGGGTGCTTGTGCCCTCAATAATGGTGTCGGGTTCTTCGTCTGCCTGAGGCAGACGGGGGTCCCGGCTCACTTTTTCTATGGTAGCATTCCAGCGTGAAACCTCTCCAGATGCACAGCTCTCCTGATAATACCTTCAGTAGGGATGGTGGTATGATGGCGCTCACTACGCCATGTAGCCAGATGTACGTAACGATCACGTTAAAACTAGCTGAATTTGTTTATCTTTCGTAATATCAATCCTGAAGGAGGATTTTCTTATGTTCATCGGCGTGCTGCTTGTTCTTCTGGGTATTTTAATGCTCTTGGATCGTGTGGGCATACTCTCAGGCCCAGTGTGGGATTACTTCTGGCCGCTGGCGCTAGTGGCGCTCGGGCTTTCAATGATTATCAGGAGTAAAAGAAAGAAGATTTCCTAACGTTGAAAAAACCATTTTACTTTGATCCCTTCGCAAAGGGAAGCGCCGTCTTTCTGGGGCCGACCGAAGCTAAACTCATGGAGCTGGCCTGGGAAAAGGAAAGCCTGACGGTGAAGACAGCGCTATACTACTTCAGTACCGAAAAGGAGCCAGCGTACACCACGGTTATGACGGTACTTGGAAGGTTGACTGATAAAGGATTCCTGCGCAAGCATAGAGAAGGTCGGGGATTCGTTTATACGCCTGCGGTGGATAAATCTACGTTTGTGAAGCAGCGGGTTAAGGTTGTTACCGATTGTATCACGCGCAATTTCAAAGGCCGCCGCTGAATACCCGGTGTACATCCTTGAGCGGATTTGGCCACGATGCACCGAAATTACTTGGGATTCTCCTCCAATTCGATGAGAACTCCATTCATGCTTGAAGGATGAATAAAAGCAATCTTTCGACCTTCTACTCCAAACCGAGGTGTCTCATCAATTAGCCTGACACCGGCTGATTTGAGCTCGGACAGTTTACTTTCAATGTCATCCACGTAGAAACAGATATGGTGAAGTCCTTCACCCCTCTTAGCGATAAATGCGGCAACGGGACTGTCCGTGGCGGTGGCCGCTACCAACTCGATCCGTCCTCCTTTAATTGATTCATGTTCGCCGTGCCCTGAGAAGATAGCAACCTTCACCTTCTGGTCGGGGACCTCTGCCAGAAAAGGCTCCTGTTGGCCGGTGAGCATCCGGTAGCGATCAATCGCTTGTTCAAGGTCAGCCACGGCGATGCCAATATGAGAAATAGAAGGTCGAGACATATCCATTCTATTCATCCTCAGCAGCTTCAGCAGCAGCGGCTGAGTCCGACACGCGGATTTTTTCCTCATAGTCCAGTTGAAGGTCTTTGACTGTAACGGTGGGTTTGATCCAACGTCCGTTCTGGTAGTAAACAACGAGTTTATCGTCAAGAGACGACTTCTTGCCGGTTGGTCCTTCAAAATGGACCGTGACATCAACGGAAGCAGAGTCATGGTCAAAGAATTCAATGTGCCTGATTTCAATAAACGTTATCGTATCAGCGTGAGCTGCGCGAATTTCACCCATCTTCAAGTATTCATCGAAGCTTTTCTCATCGATAAAGTATTCAAATTCATTCTCATACAATCCCGATTTGTCGCCATATCGCACCCGGGTTATAACCTCGTTCAGCATTTCATCAATGGCTTTCTCTTCCGATGGTTCGCCTTCTGCTGCACTCGAGGCCAAGGTTGTATCTTTCTCCTTTCCGCCGGTCGTGCTCGTCCCATTCTTCTTGCTGCAAGCGCCAAGAAAACCAACACTTACACACAGTAGTATAATTAAAAGTACTTCACGCACTACTTTCATGGTATTCACCCCACACTTCTCGGAAAACGTCAGAAATTTCTCCAACCGTTGCATAGTTTTCCACTGCTGCAATAACGGGATCAACAACATTGCCGCCATTGCAAGCCGTGTCTTTCAGTTGTCCAAGGGACACATTGGCTGCTTTGTTATCACGAGTCGAACGTAGTTTCACCAGTGATTCAACCTGCTTTCGTTCCAGCTCAGGATTAACTTTCAAAATACCGGGCACCTCGACTCTTTCGGATTTATATCGATTGACACCAACGACAATCGCCTCGTCCTGTTCAACTGCCTTTTGGTATTGATACGCCGACTTGGCGATCTCATCACGGAAATAGCCGGTCTTGATGCAGCGCACCGAGCCGCCCAGACTTTCTATATGCTCCATCATTGATTTGATTTTCTTTTCCAGCTCATAGGTCAGGTATTCAACATAATAAGAACCGCCCAGCGGATCAACCGTCGTCGCTGCGCCTGACTCGTGGGACAGAATCTGCTGGGTACGCAGGGCGATCTCTACCGACTTCTCGCTGGGGAGAGCTAAGGCTTCATCATAGGAATTCGTGTGGAGCGACTGCGTTCCGCCCAGCACCGCCGCCAGCGCCTGGACAGTAGTTCGAACAATGTTGTTTTCCGGCTGCTGGGCCGTCAAAGTAGAGCCGCCTGTCTGAGTATGAAACCGCAAGAGCATCGACTTGTCGTTTTGGGCACTGAAACGTTCTTTCATAATGCCGGCCCATATTCTCCGGGCCGCCCTGAACTTGGCGACTTCTTCAAACAGGTCGTTATGAGCCGCAAAGAAAAACGACAAACGGGGAGCGAACTGTTCAATATCCAATCCGGCTTCCAGCGCCGCCTGCACGTAGGCTATAGCGTTGGAAAGGGTAAAGGCAACCTCCTGCGCAGCGGTGGCGCCGGCTTCACGAATATGGTAACCGGAAATCGAGATGATGTTGTATTTCGGCAAATACTTGTTGGCATAGGCAAAAGAGTCAGTGATAATTCTCATAGACGGTTCAGGGGGCAGGATGTAGGTCCCGCGAGCGATAAACTCTTTGAGGATGTCGTTTTGAACAGTCCCCATCAGCTTCTCCGAAGGCACACCCTGTTTTCTGCCAACAGCGACATACATAGCCAGAAGGATGACGGCAGTGGAATTGATCGTCATCGACGTGGAGACTTTATCAAGAGGGATGCCGTCAAACAGGATTTCCATGTCCTGCAGAGAATCAATGGCAACACCGGTGCGGCCAACCTCGCCTGCAGCCAAGGGATGGTCGGAGTCATACCCGATTTGAGTCGCCAGGTCAAAAGCCACCGACAGACCGGTCTGGCCCTTCTCCAGTAGATATTTGAATCTTCGGTTCGTCTCGGCGGAGGTGCCGAATCCGGCATACTGGCGCATAGTCCACAGCCTACCCCGATACATGTTGGGATAGATACCACGAGTGAACGGAAACTCCCCCGGCAGGGAGTCAAGCAGGCGAGACCTGTCTTTTTTGACGTCGATGTCTTGTTCTGTTAGGACAATAGGAATCTCAATACCTGAAGTTGTCTTTTTAATCTTTTCCGACACCTATTCAAACTCCAGCAATTTGTCACCCTTTTCCACCGACATACCTCCAGAAATATAAACCGCTTTGACTGTCGCCTCTCTTTGGGCCTTAATGATATTTTCCATCTTCATTGCCTCGATAACAAGCAGCGTCTGCCCTTTGGCGACCTTGTCTCCCGGTTTCACCTTGACCTCGACCACCAGCCCCGGCATGGCCGCTTTGAGTTGCTTAGTCATGGATGCTTCGGAAGACATTCCAGAGGTCTTGCGCAGTTGAGCCAGATTGTAGTCTTCGATCTCCGCCGGAATTTCCATCCCTTTCATAAAGACGGTCTTCCGGTTATCGTAGCCGTTGGAACGGACATCCACCTCATGCGCCTGGTCGTTAATCAAAAGTAGAGACCGGCTCTCGCCTAAGCGGTAGCTTGCTACTTCAACTTTCCTCCCGTTAACAACAGCGAAATACTTCTCGGAGCGGTACTCAAGCTCTATATCAAACTCTTTTCCGTCTATGTTGACCAGGTAGTGTGCCATCAGCGACTCCCCGTAAAGGTACGCAGATTGGAGCGTTTGTGAAATGAAGCCCAATTGGAGGTAGGCCTGTCCGTCCGGAGTTGATGGCCAACGGTAATTCTGCGCTCTTTGGTAAAGGTATCCAAGGCTATTGCGATAGCAGCGTTTTCGCGCAGGCTGTCATCAAGGACTCGATAGCTGTGGTCAGGATATTGCTCTTCGAGGAATCTCGTCGACAGATCACCGGCGATAAACTTGTCATTGCTCAACACCACCCAGTGGAAACCGATCGTGGTCTTTACACCAGACACCCGGTACTCCTCAAGGGCTCGCCGCGCTCGGCTGATGGCTTCGGTGCGATCCTGCCCCCACACGATCAGTTTGGCAATTATTGGATCATAATAGACAGGGATATCGGAAAAGATCACCACACCGGAGTCAACCCGCACCCCAGGTCCGGCTGGAAGGCGGTAGTTCTTAAGAATGCCAGTTGACGGCATAAATCCTTCTTCAGGGTCTTCGGCGTAGATGCGGCATTCGATAGCATGCCCGGTTTGAGTAATGTCTTCTTGTCTAAAGGGCAACTTGTTACCTTCAGCGATGCGGATTTGTTCTTTGACCAAATCCAAACCAGTCACCATCTCCGTCACCGGATGCTCCACCTGCAAGCGCGTGTTGACTTCGAGGAAATAGAACGTACGATCTTCGTCAACCAGGAACTCCACTGTACCCGCTCCCACGTAGTCGCTCTGTTTGGCGACCCTGACCGCCGCTGCACCCATCTTTTTGCGGAGTTCCGGGGTCATAATCGGTGATGGTGATTCCTCAATGACTTTCTGGTGGCGGCGCTGAATCGAGCACTCGCGCTCACCGAGATGAACACAGTTGCCATGCTGATCACACAGGATTTGGAACTCAATATGGCGTGGGCGGGCAAGGAACTTCTCGATGTACACCCGACCGTCACCGAAAGCCGAAGCCGCCTCGCGGCTGGCCGCCTCTAACGCTTCTTCCAGCAATTCCGGGGAGTCCACAATGCGCATCCCCTTACCACCACCGCCAGCAGCCGCCTTGACAAGAATGGGGAAGCCTACGGAGTGGGCTTTTTCGAGTATCGCATCAGCGTCATCATCAGGACCAAGCTCAGCTCCGGGCGTTATCAGCAAACCGGCTTCAAGGGCTGTCTTGCGAGCTTTTAATTTATCGCCCAACAATCGAATCGCTGCGGGTGTGGGACCGATGAAAATAATGCCCTCATCGACACAACGCTGCGAAAACTTGTCGTTTTCAGCAAGGAATCCGTACCCGGGATGGATGGCATCCGCGCCTGATCGCCTGGCGACGTCAATGATTTTGTCATGAACCAGATAGCTCTCCGTTGACGGCGGTGGGCCGATGTGATATGCCTCGTCGGCCATCCGCACATGGTAGGCAGTTTTATCACACTCGGAGAAAACAGCCACCGAGGTAATCCCCATATCCCGGCAGGCGCGCATCACCCTGACGGCAATCTCGCCACGATTGGCGATGAGGATTTTGTTGATCTTGTGATTCATTACAACTCAATCGTTTGAATGGGGCAGATGTGGACATCTGCCGCCCACAAATAACTGTAGGTCGGGTTCCGAATCCACCACAAGTGGATGAGAAACCCGACTAATCTTCCTCGAAATAGTCAGTATCCACTTTCTTAATATCATAACTGGCTACAACTGAGACACCAAGGTTGTGGTCAATCATTAGCTTAGCCAACATTGCACCATCAATAAGAACAATCTTCTTTTCGATTTTCTTTACATAGTCCCGTGCCTCTGCAGAAAACTGTGATGTCGTAATCAAAATACCTCTCTTGGCACGGACACCCTCCAGGCTGCCCGCGAAAGCTTGAACGACCGGTCTCCCTACTGTGTTTTCCCAGCGCTTAGCCTGAATATAGATTACATCTAATCCCAGTTTATCTTCCTTAATGATTCCATCTATACCCCCATCACCAACACGACCGATTGCCTCTCCTGCGTCTTTTCGGGAACCTCCGTAACCCATCTTCACCAAGAGATGAACGACTAAACTTTCGAAAAACTGCGGAGTCCCGGACTTTATTTTGTCAAGGAGATCGACTATAAGTCCTTCATACATTTCAGAATAATTGTCCTCAAGGATCTCTTCAGGAGTTCTCTTGAGCACATCGGGTTCAATCGAAACGGCACCAGGTTTTTTCTTTCTTCCCTTGAATTCTCGAAACTCAGGGAATCTTTCTAAGTATTGATTATTTAGTTTCTTCGGGCTAGCTTCTAGAACTTGGATCCCCCTCTCCGTGATCTGTAAAACCCCTCTTTCTGGTGAATCCAACAAGCCAGACATCTTCAAATATGTTCTTGCCCAACCTACACGGCCATCAAATCTGCGTTGCTGTCCGCTTGGATATAGTTCCTTGCGCTCGTTTTCAGAGAGACTGAACCCTTGGGCTAACCTCTCAATGACTTCAGACATCTTATGTCTCTGCTTGTCACCAGCCAACCGTAGCAGCGGCAACATTATGCTTTCGTAATCCGGAATAGCCATAGTCTACAACGGTATATTCCCATGCTTCTTGGGTGGGTTAGAGTCTTTCTTGGTTTCCAGCATCTCAAAGGCGCGGATCAGGCGGGGACGGGTAGTCTTTGGTTCGATGACATCATCAACATACCCGCGCGCAGCAGCGCTAAACGGATTGGCAAACTTGGCCCGGTAGTCTTCAGTTCTCTTCTGTAGCTCTGCATCGGGATCAGAGGCTGCGGTAATATCTCGTTTGAAGATAATTTCCGCCGCTCCCTTGGGGCCCATGACCGCAATTTCAGCCGTCGGCCAGGCGTAGTTCATGTCGCCGCGCACGTGCTTGCTGTTCATAACGTCATAGGCGCCGCCGTACGCTTTGCGCGTGATGATTGTCACTTTGGGTACTGTCGCTTCGCAGTAGGCATACAAAAGCTTGGCGCCTTCTTTAATGATACCCCCATGTTCCTGATCGGTGCCCGGTAGAAAGCCGGGGACATCTTCAAATGTAATCAGCGGGATGTTGAACGCATCACAAAAACGAATAAAGCGCGCACCTTTTTTCGATGAGCTTATATCCAGCACTCCGGCCAACACCGCCGGCTGATTAGCAATGACCCCAACCGAACGACCGCCTAAGTGAGCAAACCCGACCACAATATTCTGAGCAAACTCCTCATGCACCTCAAAAAACGAACCGGAATCTACAACTCGGCTGATGACATCCTTAATATCATACGGCTGATTAGGATTTTCCGGGACAATGTGATTCAGTTCTTCATCCTCGCGGTCAAGCGGATCGGTGCACTCCACCGAGGGTGGGTCCTCACAGTTGTTCTGAGGGATGTACTGCATCAGCCGTTTCAATTTGGCGATGACGTCCGCCTCGTTTTCGCAGGCAAAGTGTGCCACGCCTGATTTGGTGGCGTGTGCAATCGCTCCACCCAGCTCTTCCGATGTCACGACTTCATGTGTGACTGTCTTCACCACGTTCGGGCCGGTGACAAACATATAGGATGTACCCTTAGTCATGAGGACAAAGTCGGTAATGGCCGGGCTGTAAACCGCGCCGCCTGCACAGGGCCCGAGAACTGCAGAGATTTGAGGAATCACTCCCGACGCAAGAGTATTCCGCAGGAAAATGTCAGCATACCCACCCAGTGATACGACACCTTCCTGAATGCGCGCCCCACCGGAGTCGTTCAGCCCGATAACCGGGGCGCCGACTTTCATGGCCATATCCATGATCTTGCAGACCTTCTCAGCATGTGCTTCGGATAGCGAACCGCCAAAGACGGTAAAGTCCTGCGAAAAGATAAAGACTGGTCTACCACCTATTTTCCCACAGCCGGTGATGACGCCGTCGCCGAGGAACTTCTGTTCGGCCAACCCGAAAGCGGTGGAACGGTGCGTCACAAACATGTCGAACTCCTCAAAGGAGTTGGCGTCGACTAAAAGTTCAATTCGTTCCCGCGCGGTCAGCTTGCCCTTTTTGTGTTGGTCCTCGATGCGCTTCTCTCCACCGCCAAGTCTGGCTTTGGCTCGCATCTGCTCCAGACGATTCATTTTCTCTTCAATAGACATTGTCGTTCAACTCACACGTTCTGTCATTTCGTGGGCGGCAGATGTCCACATCTGCCCCGTTCAAGCAAGCATTGTCGGGTTTCTCATCCGCCTTTGGCGGATTCGGAACCCGACCTACTGTGCTATTAGCCGATACCGGTAACTATAATATTCTTTTCCTCCTGTTGAACTTTCCCAAAAGAGAGGTTTATGTCATGGTCAAAAGCCATGACAACTTTGTCACCAATAATCTCCGGCAATGCCTTGCGTTTCACTTCCATTGACTGAAGCGGGAAAAGGTCGGTGGCCGGTATGTATGGCACGCGCATGTGATGCGAAGTGCAGTAGATGTCGGCGTAGTACCACACTTTCTGACCGCCCGATTCCATTTGCAGGACATAATGGCCTTCCGTATGCCCACCGGTATAGACCGCTTTGATTCCCGGAAACAACTCCGTGTTGGCATCAATTAGTTCTACCTGGCTGGCATTTTTGAGGGCGTAATATCGCTCAGGAACGTACACCGCAGACGTTCGTTCGTTGGGGCGGATGGCAACTTCCCACTCTTCCTTGCTGATAAGGTACTTCGCATTCTTGAAGCGCGGTACAAACTCGCCGTCAACCAGCTTCACCGCGCCACCAGCATGGTCGGTGTGCAAATGGGTCAATATCACATAGTCAATGCCGTCAGTAGTAAGTCCCAATGAAGCCAGTCCTGAATCCAGATTCGAGATGCCATTGGCCGCATAGATCTTCTTTTCGCGATCTGACAAAGTATCGCCAAGACCAGCGTCAAAGATCATGTTTTTATCGTGCGCCTTAAGCACGAAGATGTTGGTTTTCATCGGGATGAGGTTGTTCTCATCGGCGGGGATCATCCGCTGCCAGAGAGTCTTCGGTATCACCCCGAACATAGAGCCGCCGTCGAGCCAGAACTGTTGCTCAACGAAGGAGTGTATTTCAAAGTCGCCGAATTTCATTAACGGCCTATAACATTACCTGCTATTACTAGGCGTTGCACTTCAGAAGTTCCTTCATAGATTTCAAGAACGCGCTGGTCGCGATACAGTTTCTCGATTGCTGAGAATTCTCCAATGTAGCCGTACCCGGCGTGAATCTGCATCGCTCGGTCGATACAGAACCCAGCCGTCTCCGAGGCGTACAACTTGGCGTGGGCTGCCTCCAGCGAGAACCTTTCTCCCTTATCTTGCATCATGGCCACTTTGTATGTCAAGCAGCGGGCAGCCTCCAGCCGAGTGGACATGTCGGCAATCATCCACTGGATTGCCTGCAGCTTGGCGATGGGAGCGCCAAATGCTACGCGCTTTTTGGCGTAGGCCACCGACTCGTCGAGGGCACGCTGAGCAACACCGACACCCTGTGCCGCCACACCGATACGAGCTGAGTCGAGCGTCCCCATGGCATAGCGGAACCCTTTGCCGATCTCACCTAACAGGTTCTCTTTAGGTACTTTGACATCCTTGAGTATGATGCCGCCGGTGGTGGCGGCGCGCATACCCATCTTGTGCTTGAGGGTCCGACTCTGCCAGCCCGGTTGACTGGTGTCATCAACAATCATAGCCGACAGCTTCGGCTGGTCTTTAATTTTGCAATAGAGAACAGCCAGATCAGCTATATCACCGTGCATGATGAAGATCTTTTCGCCGTTGACAACGTAGTGATCCCCATTTAGAACTGCTTCTGTCTGTTGGTTGGCCGCGTCGGAACCGGCGTTCGGCTCAGTGAGCACAAAGGCGGGAATGCGCTTGCCACTGGCACAATCGGGAACATACTTCTTCTTTTGTTCGTCACTGCCGAAACGCAGAATGGGATATGTTGCCAGCTCACCAACAGCACAGAGCAAGCCTACCGCCGGATCGTGGTAGCACAGCTCTTCAATAAGAGTGATATACTCAAGGTGCGATTTGGCTTTGCCACCAAACTCGGTCGGCATGGCGTACCCGATAAACCCCGCCGCACCAATCTTGCGGTAGAGGTCGACAGGGAACTTCCGCGGTTCGCCCATGCGGTCCAGCTCTTCACTTATGGGGTATATTTCCTTTTCGGCAAAAGCCTTTACCTCGTCCCTGACAGCCTGTTGTTTAGAGTCAATGTTATACGGCATATTTCCTCCTTGAGGGCAATTATGTTAAGTTATTTCTCTTGCTGTCTACAAACTCTTTTGCTCGGCTTTTTTCTTGGCGATGGCCTCCCTTAAAAACTCGATTGCCGCCTCGGTCGGGGCGCCGGGAGTGAAAATCTTCGCCACCCCCATCTTTTCCAGCTCTTCCTTATCTTCTTCAGGGATAATCCCGCCTCCGAAGAGCATGATATCCTCGGCGTTTTTCTTTTTTAACTCATCAAGGATTGCTGGAAACAAGGTCATGTGCGCCCCGGAAAGAATCGACACACCGATGACATCGACGTCTTCCTGGATAGCAGCATCGACAATCATCGAAGGCGTCTGCCGCAGGCCGGTGTAAATGACTTCCATCCCGGCGTCGCGCAAAGCTGCCGCAATCACTTTGATTCCCCGGTCATGTCCATCCAGACCGGGCTTTGCTAAAAGGACTCTGATTTTGTTAGGCATATATGTAAACCATCCTAATACGCTATTGAAGGGCCAGAGAATATTGCATCTCAAGCCGTTCAACATCTTCGATGTCCCATATTTCGAAAGTTACGTAACCAAGCCACCCGTTTTGTAATGGAGGTAATGAACCGGTTCCCAATGCAGGTAGTGAAGGTGTTTGCAAATCAATCATTCTGTTGTGGTAGAAGTGTGTTCTTATGTTGCTGAGAAACTTTTCACGATTCTCCATCTTACCGCAAAAAGGAAAAATGAATTTGCTTTGTTTCGTGTGAAACAGTGAATCGGCGTTCAACTCAGCCAGCGCCTTAATTGCGCGGGCAAATCGCGCATAGACACTAGAGTCCTTTGGATCAAACTGGGTGTTCTTCCAGAAGAAGTACATCTCCTTAGGTAGGAGAGATGCCAGAGGTGAACGACCGCTACCTGGAGTTGAGCTTTCGAACACCTTAAAGAACTCATTGTCACTCAAAGAACGAGTTGGTGAAATGTTCTTTACAGTAATCAGGTTAGAGATCCTTTTATTGAATCGAGTAACATCTTGCGGACTCACACCAGAAGGTTTTTGGAGTACCTCTGCCGACGTCTTTAATCTCTGTGCTTCTCCCTTGGACTCCAGGTATCTTTGCACAGGATTCCTTATGCTATCAGGGTTGCGGAAAATGTCGTTAATAGCCCCCGCAATATCTCTTTCAAATTTCCTAATAAAGTTCAAGTCTGTTTCGTGATACAAAAGCGCTCGGTCACCAAATTTGTCAAAGACAGCATCCTCATGCTTTTGGGTTATCAGAATTGTCCTATTGTGCCACGAATCTCTTAATCCTAATTCATAATAGACGTTGGAATTCCTGTCTGATAGGTCAGCTATGCATAAGAAGTCGGTGTGCAGGTGGGAGATGATGTCGTCCATGATTCCGCCTGCCTTAGTCTCTTCGTCAGCTCTGAAGCAACTTATGTCAGGATCAGCCTTTTGCACCGCGGGCTTGATGATATTCTCGTAAACGTTTTTCCACCGCTCGTAGCTACCATCCTCACGCTTACCTATGGGCATGATAACAAAACACAGTTTCTTCAAATCTTCGCTCATTTCAATTCCTACGACGGTTGCATCGCCCCCGCCGTTTCGACATACTCGCCCCAGACCTCGCGCAACACATCGCACATCTCACCGAGGGTGGCATATTTCCTGGAACAATCGAGAATGGCCTCGAAGGTGTTGCCACTGCCGAGGGCAGTTTCTTTTAAGTTTGCCAGTGCCGCGTGCACAACGCTGTTGTCGCGCTCGTTGCGTACCTTCTTGACAAATGCAGCTTGCTGCCGCTCGACCTCAGGTTCGATTCTCAGAATAGGTATCTCAATCTTTTCGCCTTCCATTTCGAAGTCATTGATGCCGACAATCTTGCGCTCGTTCTTCTCAATTTCCCTCTGGAAACGATAAGCCGATTTGGCAATCTCCCGCTGGAAAAACCCTTCTTCAATACAGTCGATCACGCCGCCCCGGCGTTCGATTTCCTCGAAATATTTTTCCGCCTCGGTCTCCATCCGGTCGGTCAGTGCCTCGACAAAGTAAGAACCGGCCAATGGGTCGATAGTGTTGGCAGTGCCGCTTTCATAGGCGATAATCTGCTGAGTGCGCAGGGCAATCCGAACCGCCTTCTCTGACGGCAGCGCCAGTGTTTCATCCATCGAGTTGGTATGCAACGATTGCGTCCCTCCCAGCACCCCCGAAAGCGCCTGCAGAGCTACCCGGACGATATTGTTTTCCGGCTGTTGAGCCGTCAGCGAGCATCCTGCTGTCTGGGTATGAAATCGCATAAGCCAGCTCCGGGGGTCCTTTGCACCATATTTGTTGCGCATCCGTTTGGCGTAAATCCGCCGCGCTGCTCGGTATTTGGCGATCTCCTCAAAAAAGTCCGAGTGGGCATTGAAAAAGAAAGACAAACGAGGAGCGAAATCGTCGACATTCTGACCTGCTTCAATAGCCGACTCAATGTACTGGAACCCATCCGCTAGTGTAAACGCTAACTCCTGCACCGCCGTTGCCCCGGCTTCGCGAATATGATAGCCGGAGATTGAGATAGTGTTCCATTGCGGGACGTGCTTGGTGCAAAATTCCATGAGGTCCGTGATGAGCCTAATCGAAGGGCGAGGCGGGTAGATAAATTCCTTTTGGGCAATGTATTCCTTGAGGATGTCATTCTGAAGTGTCCCCCGTACTTGGTCGAACGGCACTCCTTGCTTTTCCGCCACCGCTAAATACATGGCCAGAAGCATCGAAGCGGGAGAGTTGATAGTCATGGAAGTTGACACCTTGGCCAGGTCAATCCCGTCAAAGATAATCTCCATGTCGGCTAACGAATCAACCGCCACGCCGCACTTGCCAACTTCTCCCAAAGAGCGCATGTGATCCGAGTCATAACCCATCAGGGTCGGCAGGTCAAACGCAGTCGACAGGCCGGTGCTCCCCTGCTTCAGAAGAAACTTGAACCGCTCGTTGGTTTGTCTGGGGGTGCCCATACCGGCAAACTGCCGCATTGTCCATAGCCTAGTCCGGTACATCGTATGATGAACGCCGCGAGTATATGGGTACTCACCGGGCAGGCCTATATTCTCCCAGTAATATTCGTCCCGGTCAGCCCCCTTGACCGAGTCAGGGGTGTAAAGCTCATCTATGTCAACGCCGGAAATAGTGAAAAAGCGCGGCAACGACTTCTTAATGCGGATTTTAGTCGCTGCTTTATCCCATTCAGACAGTCGGACTCTCAGCGTTTCAAGGAATTTCTTGCCGAACATATTTTTACTCCAATCTGAACATTAAGATAAATGATAAGCAAAGCTTTAAGGAAAATCAACCTGGCTGAGGGGTGGCAAATAGAATTTGAATTTGCGCTTCTATCAGCGACGGTGAGATTCCTTGGGGGTATAATGCCAAAAGTTATTCGTCAGATGAATTCACGGCGGACAGTTTGAGCAGTTTCCGGCTGGCTGTGTACGGGTCGGTTTTACCATTGTATATCTCAGAAATGATTTCGTCGATGTCAACAATTCGCGTCAACCTCTGCCTAATTGCTTTGTTTATATGGTCTTGCAGTAAAGACAGCAACTTCCTTTTCACCTGATTTATACGGTGATGCTCAAACTGACCGTTCTCACGAACGAACGTAATGTATTCTCTTATATTGGCGTGCAACTGGTCAATATTCTTGTTGTTGATCGCTTCGGTAGCTATGACCGGCACTGTCCAGACAGCACCCTCTTTCTTTTGGTTACCCAATGCTTGTTCCAGGTCGAATATAGCCCTTTCCGCTCCGGGTCGGTCAGCTTTATTGACACAGACTATGTCTGCAATTTCAAACAAGCCGGCTTTCATTGTCTGCACAGCATCGCCAGATTCCGGTACTACCACCACAACTACTGTGTCGCACGCATCGACAATGTCTAACTCCATCTGCCCCACACCGACTGTTTCCATGAGGGTAACATCAAAACCGAAAGCGTCATACACTACGGCTACATCCCCGGCGGCAATGGCAAGACCACCGCTAGCTCCCCGAGTGGCCATCGATCGGAAATAGACCCGCCCGTCAGAGGGGAACTCACTCATGCGGATCCGGTCGCCAAGGAGAGCCCCGCCGGTAAAGGGAGAAGAGGGATCAACCGCAATAATACCCAATTTTTTACCGGATCTCAGGAATTCATGTGTGAGACTATTAACAAGCGTAGATTTGCCTGCGCCCGGAGGTCCGGTAATGCCGATTCGAAGGGAATGACCAACTTTTTTGTAGAGTTTTCCAATGAGGTTTTGGTAGTTGTTTTCCCTGTTTTCCACAAAGGACACGATTTTGGACAAAGCCCGGATGTCCCCCCTGTGGAACCGTTCGAGAATTTCCATGACCTTTTACTATGCCGGTGCCGTACCTGCAGTCAACCGAATATCCTTCAGGCGGATTTGCTTTCGGGTTATACCATTGTAGGTATTATACTCTATCACATAGGCAATATCCACCAGGCATCCCTTGGAAGAGATAAGCCTGGCCATATCCCCAAAACCAAAGCCGATTACATCGAACACTGCGTGACCTTTGCGCACCAGCATTTTCAGGTGATTGTTTCCGACCGTGTACGGCTGACCGACCGCCTCGCAGTTGCGGGTCAAAAAGACGGGGCGCATATTTTGAGGGCCAAAGGGGGAAAATGCCTCGATAGCTTCCATGAAAACATCGTCGATATCGGACAGTTCGATTTCAAGGTCAATGTTCAATTTAGGCTTAATGTCCTCTTCACTCAGAAGCTTGTCGGAAACCTCCAAAAATTTTCTACGAAAGGCAGCAATGTTATGTCCCTCAATAGAAAGTCCAGCAGCATACTTGTGACCACCGTATCGCAGGAGTAAATGCTCACATTCCTTGAGAGCTTCACATAGGTGGAACCCCGGGATGGATCGAGCCGATCCCTTGCCTACATCATTTTCTATGGAAATCATAACGGTTGGCAGATTGTGCCGTTCCACAATGCGGCTGGCTACAATGCCAATCACGCCCTGATGCCAACCCTCAGCTGCCAGGACAATTGCCCGATCATTGCTCAGGTCTACAGTCTCTTCGATTTGCTCCAGAGCTTCTCGAAGGGTACGTTCGTCAATTTCCTTTCGCCGTTTGTTTTCACTGTCAAGCTTGCGAGCAATCTCAGCAGCGACCCGTTCATCACGGGTGGACAGTAGGCGTATCGCTTGACGAGCATCACCAAGACGTCCTAAAGCGTTTATTCGGGGCGCCATGATAAAAACCACCTGACCGGTGCTGATCTCTTTTCCCATAAGTCCTGAGACAAAGGCCAGAGATTTCAGGCCGGGCTTAGTAGTGCGGGAAATTTGTTTAATACCAAACCTGGTCAGTATGCGATTTTCGTTGACCAGCGGGACAATGTCAGCGGCAGTGCCTAGGGCCACCAGGTCAAGATGCTCTTCCAGCTCGCGCTCGTCTTGATGAAATGACATATACAAAGCCTGGGCAAATTTGAACGCCACACCAACGCCGGATAATTCACTGGCATACCCATAAACGTCTATTTTGGGATTGATCACTGTATACGCTTGGGGCATCGCTGCCCCTGGTTCATGGTGGTCGGTAACGATGACGTCAATCCCCAGCGAGGTTGCGTAAGCTATCTCCTCCACGGCCGTAATACCGGTATCAACGGTAATAATGAGTGTAGCTCCACGCGCTTTCGTTTCGTTGATGCCCTCTTTGGATAACCCGTATCCCTCAACCAGACGATTTGGTAGATAGAATTCAACTTGGGCGCCCAGTTTGTTCAAGACCATATACAACAGGGCAGTAGCCGTAATACCATCAACGTCATAATCGCCGTATATAACAAGCCTTTCATTGTCAAGTAAGGCGCGCGTAACTCTCTCAACGGCCTCTTTGACACCTGATAGCTCGAAGGGGTCGGTCAGGTTAGAAAGCTGTGGGTTGAGAAAACGGGTGATGGCTTCCGGTGTGTTGAGATTTCTGTTAAACAGGATTTTAACCACATTCGGCGACAAGCTTGTTTCTGACACCAAGCTTGTTACCAACGCTGGGTCCGGTTGGTCAGCCAACACCCATTTAAGGGGTGTTTTCCCACGACGCCAGCTCATAGAAGCCTCCATCTATTTGAAGGCTTGGAAAGCAGAAAGTAAGCCGAGTTCTGTAACCCGCCAAAGGCGAGCAACAGTCATTTATCTTAACAGCCGGTTACCCGGCTACTCGGTGCGACCCACCCGGGAATAACAACGGAGCGAATCAACTCCTTTTCCCTTACTTGGTCTTGCTCCAGGCGGGGTTTACCCACCGGCGGCATTACTGTCACCGGTCGTGGTCTCTTACACCACGATTTCACCCTTATCCGCCAACGGCGGACGGTATAGTTTCTGTGGCACTTTCCGTCGGATCACTCCGCCCCGGCGTTACCGGGCGCCTTGATTCTACGGAGCTCGGACTTTCCTCACCCGCCTTCGGCGGGCGCGACTGTTCCTCCTACTTTCACAAGCATTCGTTATACGTAAAAACTACTAACGTCCATACCAAAAGAAAACTAAGACATTCGCCGGTAATTCGGAGCCTCTTTCGTAATCGGGACGGAATGGGGATGAGACTCGACCATGCCTGCCGAGGTAATACACAGCAACTGAGATTTCTGCGTCAGTTGGTTCAGATTCTCCGCACCACATATTCCCATACCGGATCGCAAACCGCCGACAAGCTGATAGACCGTATCATCCAAAAGCCCTTTGTAAGGGATCCGTCCTTCAACTCCCTCAGGGACAAGCTTGGCCGGTTCCTCAAGGTGCTGCTGGAAGTACCGGTCCTTGCTGCCTTCCTTCATGGCACTGACGGAACCCATGCCACGGTAGGCCTTAAACGACCGACCTTCATACAGTATCGTTTCGCCCGGCGACTCTTCAACTCCAGCGAACAACGACCCAATCATCACGGCCTGTGCGCCACAAGACAGGGCTTTGGTTATATCACCTGAATACCGGATCCCGCCATCCGCAATAACCGGTGTACTGCTCTTCGAGGCTGCTTCAACGGCGTTCATGATGGCGGTCACCTGAGGCACACCGGCCCCGGTGATGACTCGTGTCGTGCAGATAGAACCCGGGCCTACACCCACCTTCACGCAGTCTGCTCCGGCATCAATCAAGGCCTTCGTTCCTTCCCTGGTGGCGACATTGCCGGCTATGACAGGAACATGGCTGAACTTTCTTTTCAAGAACGTGACAGCCCTTACGACACCTTCACTATGTCCATGAGAGCTATCAACAACTAAAAGGTCGACTCCAGCATCTACTAAGTTCTCGGACCGCTGCTCCAGGTCAGTTCCGACACCGATGGCTGCAGCCACCCGCAGACGCCCCCGCTCGTCCTTGCAAGCGTTCGGGTACTGGATATTCTTCATGATATCTTTAACGGTTATCATTCCCTTGAGCATGAAATTCTCATCGACAATCAACAACTTTTCGATCCGATGCTTGTGGAGAAGCTCTTTGGCAGTGTCGAAATCGGTACCTTCCTTCACTGTCACGAGCTTTTCGGTCGTCATCACTTCAGAAATGGGACGACCGGGATCTTTGTGGAAGCGCAGGTCGCGATTGGTCAG